>ERZ773068.816-NODE-816-length-16020-cov-5.565988_pt1 | contig 16020 bp, 10 predicted proteins | sample MGYA00580620_ERZ773068 | MGnify/ENA primary metagenome ERZ773068 (study PRJEB29015, sample SAMEA2737983) | human oral metagenome | biome: human oral; feature: human-associated habitat; material: dental | place: China | collected 2101 ... | reverse complement strand
TCTTACCCTTAGTTGTATGGGGCAAACTGCGTTTGCAAAAACTGATGATGCGGGCGTCTTAGCCGGTTTGGAATCTAATTCTGATATATACTCTTATTTGAACGATTACCATTATTCCTTATGGCTAGCGGATCATCGCTATTTAAATCATGATATGTACATCTCTGCTGATCAATCAGTTATTATTTCATTATGGGATTATAGTACACCACCAAGTACGATATATATTACAAAATCAGGCTACGCAACCAATAAAGGAGCCATGGTAGGTATGACGCGAAGTGAAGTAGAATCTCTTTATGGACCGCTACTTGAGGATACTGAATGGGGACGACCAGCTGAACCATATGGAGACATCTATCATGGAGATGATACATATACAGGATACTATGTGGGCGAATACGTAGGTTACCATAATGAAGGCTTATCTTTTGTATTCAATAAATATACGAATCAGGTTGTATTGATTCGGTACCAACGTGATCGACATGGAAATAGTAACGTATTGAGCGATGTAAAAGAATATAGCTTATTACCGTATTTACTATAGTGAATCGTAAATAAGAAGGGGCTGTAACTAGAATGCGATAAAATCGCATTCTGTTATAGCCCCAATTTTTTAGTATGAAGATGCTTGGTTATAGAAACTAGATTAACAGCAATAATATATTGTAGTGGTGCATATTTTTGGGACTCTTTTGTTAGGATACATAATCATCAGATTTTTATATATAATGTATAATAAAGTTTAATAAGTTCATATATTCTTGAGTGGTTAGTATAGACTATAATGAAGCTTATAATGCAAAAGAGATAAAATAAGTAAAGGTATTCGTATTGATAAAAAAGGTATGTATATGATTAAGAGAGTATGTTTAATAGGTCTTTGTTCGTTGGGCCTTATGGTGACAGCACATGGTGCGAATATAGACATCCCTGGCGGCGATGCTATGGTACCAGATACTGCTTATGAAAGCTATTCTTATAACAGTGCTGATATGGATCTTGTAGAGACTCAGTTTAGACGTCGTTCAGGTCCTGTTGTAGCACAGACTGTGAAAAATGGCCGTAGGACCGTAGAGCAAGCTAAGGCATATATGGATGGCAATGCCAAGTTTTTAAAACGCCAAGCTAATCAAAGTACGGTGTTCATCTTTGACGATGGTACACAGCATATTCGCTTTTCTATGCCTTATCCAAGTTTAGAAAGTAAGGTGGGCAATGACGGTACTAATCCAGTTGCTAATGTAGTAAATGAAAGACATCAATATTATATTAAAAGCATGAATGCAGATATCGTAGTAGATGTAGATGATAAGACTACATATACAGATCGTGCTTTCACATATAAAACGGTAAAAAATGGTCAATGGCAGCAGACGTATGGCATTATGACAGCTATTCCTGGAAAAGAGGGGGAAACTGAGCCTCGTACGCGTACGGGGATTGAGTTTTCCTTGCCTAGTGATATGAATCATGTGTATCGTGTTAATATCATAAATCGTGGCAATGGCAATCCAGATCATATTAGGTATGCAGAAGCGGCGTTGGCGAATTATATGATTCCATCGGTAGAGGATACAAAAGCGATAGATCGCTATTCTAATGTTGAGAAATGGGGAAACTTTGAATATCGTGTGCTCAAGAATAGTACGAGAAAAGCCGATTATGAGCCTACCTCCTATGGTGAGGAAACGCGTGTGTATGAAGGTGGTGGTATAGTGCAGCTAGTTAAGCGACGTCCGATTCTTCCAAATGATAAAACATATTTTTATGCAGGTGCTTTTTCTACGATGGATACAGTGAGCCGAAAATATCCATATTCAGTTAATGATAATGCTACTATTTGGAATAATGGAGTGCCTGCTTTCAGTGGTAGTATAAAATTTGATAATGGTAGTAATTATACCTATTTCACAATTCATGATGATACATACGTGTACAGTATTGAAGTTATTTATAAAGCTGATAAGGTGAAGAAGTCTTACCATGATATTCGTAGTATGATAGAGATGGCAACACTGGTTAAACGTCCCCATACGCAAGCGTTCCCTGTTTTGAAATATCTTGACGAAGCGTATGTTTTTAAGTTACCCTAAGGCTTAACTAATAGTTTTATCTCTATGAAAGGAGACTTGTATGTCTAAAAAGAAGATTATTATTGCCGTACTTGTAGCCATTGTGGCTATTGCTCTAGGTTGGTATTTCTTGTACTTTACAAAAACACCGGTCTATTCCTTGAACCTTGCTCGTGAAGCCGTAGAAAAACACGATGTGAATGCTTTCAAAAAACATGTCGATGTAGATTCTATCATCGGTTCAGGCTATGATGATGTTGTGGCTATGCAACTGGAAGATCCTGAAATTAAAGACAACCCACTTAAAGGCCTTGCTGAGGTGATGTTCCAAGGTTTGAAACCTAAGATTGTGCCTATTTTGAGTAATGAAATTTACAGTGCCATTGCAAAGCAACCTGAAAGTTCAGACCAAAATGCTCGTGAAAAACAAGCAGCTGATGAAATGAAAGAAAAAACTGGTATTAAAGATCTTGAGTTCAAAAGCATTGGTTCTGCCACTGTTGATGGTAATAGCGCTGTTGTGCCTGTTACATTTAATTCAAAAGAACTTAACCAAGACGTAACATTTAACCTTGCTATGAAAAAACTTGATGATGGCACATGGCAAGCCGTTAAAATCAACAACTTTAAAGAATTTCTTGCTCTTGTAGAACAACATGAAAAACAAGGCAAGACAAAATAGAGACCTCAAAAATTCTAAATAGTTGTATAATAACAGAATACACTACACATACAAACAGCCAGTACTGCGATTGCGGTACTGGCTATTTGTGTATCTTAAGATAGCAGATTAGTTGTATTTAGTTTTCTAGTTAGCGATTCTCTGGAAACACTACATGTTCTTTTAATTTAAACTCAGGATTATTCGTAGAATCAAAGAATTCAATCATATCCCGTAATTTTTGGACTTCATCAGCACTTAAAAATTTTGGATAAAAGATGGTATAGATAAAATGATAGGTACCATCATAGGATTCAAAGTTTAGGATTTGAATATCACTATATGGTTCATAACTATGTATGGATAGGCCAGGTATATTATTATTCCATACAACAGCGCAATTAATATACTCTGGTGTTGGGTGGTATCGGTATATATTCCAGAATGAATGTAAATTCCTACTGAAATTGTAATGCCCATCAATGATAAGATTACGAGTATACGGATTATTAGTAAGATTGATAGTAGAAACAAAAAAGGTTATGGATCCTTTTTTGTAATATCTAATATCTTGATAATCTTCTTTACTTTCACCTTCGAATAGGGCATCTTTAGGTACACGATACTGTATGCCGTTTAGGTTTTCTATGCGTGAATATTGATTCAACTCATTGAGATTTTTCACCGATGGAAGCACGTAATTGGCGAGTAGATTGTCAGTAGGCACCTTATTCAACACCGGTTTATTACCGAAATAGACGATACCTGCGTGATATAGAGGATACCGTATGGCAAAGCCCATATATTTAAAGTTGATGGTATCGACGGTCATCGTCGTTTTTTGATCGTTTTTGAGGTAAGGCATTTTCATGCTGTCCCAGGTGCTATAGGTAACAGTAGGGTATGAAAATACAGTCGCCTTTATATCAGAAATATGCTTTTCTGGACTCTTCTTTGCTTTATCTTGTAAGAACTTACGAACGTCCTTGTCTGTTAGTTTTTCATAGGCAATTTTAGTGTTGCGCCAATCCTGATCTTTGTAATCTGCATAGTCGACCTCTAGATTAAGACTGCCGTTATCAGTTATAACGCGATAATCCTCTATGGTACGATCTGGATTTTTGTACCGGCCAATATTATATTCGCTCTTTATGCCTGCTACGGGGAATGAAAGCCGGATTTGGCTGTATCGATTGTGAACGGAAATCACTGTATTGTGGTAATGCTCTCCGCGATATATAGAGGCCTCCTTTGTATAGGCTAGTTCGTTTCTACTAATACCGTTGGCTTTATCGGTGCTCTTTAACGTTTCTACATAATTGGCCACATCTTGTTCAATGGCTGGGGTTGTGGCTTGATAATTTATATACGCATCTTTTGGAATTTTCGCATCCGCACCAGGAATGTTGACGTCGATGGCCTCTACTGGTGATAGTACAGTGCTCATGATGACAGCACCCACTATGAGTGGTAATTTTTGCATAATAGCTTCTCCTGCTTACATGCTCCTTTTTATAGGAGCTATAACAATACATAGATCCTCTTTGTTAAGTATAATTATATAACTTTCTTATATGTTAAGCAGTAATGAGTTTGCATGCCTCTATGCACTAAATTTTACACATCCACTCATTTATACTAAAGGTGTAAACAGCGTTAGCTTTCATCAAGATTAGTAAGGTAAAAGGGGGATGTCCTATGAATCAAGGTTTAGTGCGCCAAATTAATGATATCGTTAGACCCTATCGAAAAGCGCGGATGGGTCTGCTCATTGTGATTAGTGATACTGTTGGCCAAAGTGGTCCGACGCCACCGTTGGCATGGCAGTATATGGTTGGTCGAAATTGGTATAAGCATACGATTCATGGCACGGCGTCCGTGAATGGTGTACATGGACAACAGCCGGTGGAAATGACCTTGTTTGCATGGCCTGAGAATCGGATTGCGGATTGGCACAGCGTGGGCGGTCGGTATACGCAACAGTATGGGTATCCTTGCGTGCTCTGCGTGTCTCCTACGGGGCACACCAAGATGCTTCGTTATGATCATGGCAAAATGCGGTATGGCGATGACTTAGGGGACTGGGATCCTCATCAGATTGAGGCCTATGGTAGCACTATTTTAGGTGAAAGCTACGCTTGCACGGGCATTGACGTTGATTATCGGCGTATACAATTTCCTGAGTTTAATCGTCAAGATGGCATTCATTTTGGTGCTTTATCTGATTATATTGGCAGTGAATATATTTTACTGTTCCCCAAAAGGCGTATTAGTTTAGTACGTAGAGGAATATGGCGCCATTCGATTGAAGACCTCGCTAATATATGTAATGTACCCTTTGATGTAGTGGAGCAAACCTATCTCGATACGCGTGATGACCCAACGGAATATAAGGAAACTTTTTATGCTCTGTATGTGCGAAAATCAAGATTACAAGAAGTATTTGGCGTTTTTAAACGAACCCTTATGTCTAGAGCCATTACTTGGATGCTTTGTATCACACCAAGAGGGTATATGTATTATATTTCCCCATGTACAAATAGTGATACAGGGCTAACAACCAGCACCTTACCTAACATTGCATATGACCCACACGCCGATGAATTTTTGGCCCTTCTCGCTAAAGATAGATGGGAATTGCGTGGTAACTATGGACTGTTTTCACTTGATACATACAAATCATTTATGGAAACACAAGATTGCTATATCAAAACGATTTTGCCAGACCCAGAATTTACCTATTGTCCTCCATCAGTTATGACCGTCATAGCAGGGCATAATATAATTCAGAACTTACTGAAAACGCCATGTGTATGGGCATAAAAAACGCTATCTTAGATTTTCTAAGATAGCTCTTATTTGTCTAGCAATAGCAAAATAGCCCTCCGTTGCCTAGTGTAACTAGATAACTGAAAGGCCATTTCCTAAGATTTTACTATTTTCGAGATGCGCCTGACGTTTCGACTCGTCTGACTATCTTCTTATATTATAGATAGAATTGTATATATCGTCAAATACGAATAAACCATAAAATAATAGGCACAATGCTTCTCAGCATAGTATACTTATACTAAGAAGTGTTGTGTTTATTTTATATTGAGAGAAGAGGGTGTAATATGATGCGGCGTAGCTTATTTATGATGGCGATGGCATTAGCTTTTACTATGAATGTTAATGCCGTAGAGATTGAGGTGCCGGCCGGACAACCTCCTGTACCTGGTGCAGACAGGAAAATTCCTGCAAATGCCTATGAAAATTATTCACATATCAATGAGACGGCTGTTAAGGAGGTAGACGCATATGTGGCGTATGTTAAGTCTCATCCGAGAACCTCAGATTCATTGATAGCAAAAATTAATCAAGAGAAACCTGGATATGATAAAGCCGTTAGATTAGCAGAGTTTTCACAATCTACTGTTGTTTTGGTGCATGATAATGCCAATGCGATTCGTTTCTCTGTGCCTGATGTTAGTATTCGAGGTGATGTAATTACGTCGAATACAGAAAAAGGACCATTATATGCTGTTCGGAGTCTTACTGGATTTTTGCTTGTAGGTCCTCCTCATAGTAAGCAGATAAAGGGTTATGAGCATGGAAAGTATACATATGACAATTTAAAACAGACTTCTTGGAAATTCGTGTCGGATGCTAAAGAACATGTGATGTATACTGAATTCACTCCGTCTAATTCCAACCATACGTATGGCATTACATATGGTCGTTCTGTGACGAAGAATGATCCGTTTCAAAATCGACCTGCTGAAGTAGTTATGAGTAATTATATTATTCCGTCTATTGAATCGCTAGTGGGATTGGATTCTTATTCTAAGGCTGAAAGCTGGGGTAATTTTACGTATCGTATTCCCAAAACCGCTAAATTGATTAGTCAAACTATAGAAGAAGGTCGGTATGAGGTGCGAACCTATGAAGATAAGGGAATCACGATTCGTGTTATACGTCATGTATTTAAGAAAGATAATATAGATCGTTCTAGCGCCAGACCTCAAATACTGTGGTTTTTGAATAAATATGGCGACCTTGATATGCCTACACAATATGCTACTGTATGGAATAATGGCTTGCCAGGATTCTTGATTGATCGTCAAATAACCAAAGGTAACTCGTACTTGAGACACTATACAAAAGATTCAGTATATGGTTATAGTTATCGAATTCTTTATGATGAAAGTATGTCCTTATATAATCATAAACAGTTGAGAGATATGATTGAATATGTAGACTTTGATAATACAAGAACACTTCAAAAGAAACCGCAATGGAGAGTAGACGAGACCTATAAGAAGCAGTTAGAAGCAAATTCGGTTTATATTCCTTCGTATATGAAGAAAATAGCACTTTATAATTAATACTTTCACCAAGTTGGCCAAAGGCAGATCAGTATCGTCATTATAGACCAGGTCAGGTCATAGGGGCCTATTTGCCTGCGGAAGATATGAAAATTGCAGGTGTGTCCCTTGGTACATCTTTTGATGCAGTAAAGGCTAGCCTTGGTCAGCCGACTAGTGAAAAACGTGATGAGCTTACCTATGGACGCCCTGATTTTATCGACTTTAATAACCGGTGGTTTTATGGATATCTTAGATATAATAGCGATAACATTCGCGGTATATTCTTTGAACATAATGGTAGCAAAGTGACGAAGATTATGATAAGCGATAATTAAGTAGGTGCTATTCCTACGGACGATATATAAAATAATAAATTGAAATTAATCGATATATCTGCTACACTATACATATGAATAATGATTCTTGATGTTATATGTAGATAAAGGAGTTCCTATGTTATTTGTAGAATATCCAAAATGCACAACTTGTAAAAAAGCAAAGAAGTTCTTAGACGATCATCACATTGAATATACGGACCGTGATATTAAATCTGAAAACCCTACAGCTGAGGAAATCGCTGCATGGTACCCTCAATCTGGGAAGGATTTGAAAGCGTTCTTTAACACGTCTGGCTTGATTTATCGTGAGCAACAATTAAAGGATAAGTTGCCAGGTCTTAGCGAAGAGGAAAAACTCGCTTTATTAGCATCCAATGGTATGCTCGTAAAACGACCAATCTTGGTATTAGAGGATAAGGTATTAGTTGGGTTTAAGGAAAAAGAGTGGATTGAAGCGTTACATTTATAATTTGTGAAACACTTAGGTCATTATGACGATCAGTCCTGCCAAGTAAACTCTCTAAGTATGTAATAGTAAAAAATATGTTATAATTAATATACTATTTATAATTTAAAGAGAGTGTTTATTATGCATATTACAAAGCCTCTACTATGGCTGTTAGAACCGTATATCGTATACAAAGCTTATTTGTGGGGGCTTCGTTTTTATTCGCATCCTGTGACCTGGGAAGGGGAACCTGACTGGTTTTCTTTAACGCTAACCACATTACTTGCCATTGATGCCATCGTATTACCCCTAGTATTGCTATATTTGCCCGCGTGCAATCAAGATAAGGACGTTCCTAGATGGATTTTAAAAATCGTTAGCCTTCTAGATCGTTTTGTGGCTTGGGTTGAAAGTAAACAACTTGGGGCCGTATGGATGAAAATTATCGGTGCCTTATGGGCCTTTTTTATATACCTCGTGCCTGTCTATATCGGTGGACAATTAGCTATGGCCGTTGTTGTAGCACTTATTTATGATGTACTCACTTGGGCAACCATGCAAGTATAATCAATCCATATAGGAAATTGTGGAATCCTTATATAAATATAGGAATAGAAAAATCGCGACTAGTTAATTAGTTTCTAATCAACTAGTCGCGATTTTTAATTTATTAGACACCAGTAAGTCCTTTTTAGAATTAGAACAGGCCTGTATTAATTTGTAGTACACATATATTTGTCCTTGAAAACATATCCTATAGGATATATAGTGAAGTTAATAAGTATACAACTATGGGTATATAAACAATAAACAATGAATAGTAAACAATGAACAAGGATAAACAAGGAATAAGCGAAGAAAAGAATTGATTTATTGATAAGCTTTCACAGGAGGTACATATTATGGTAACGTGGAATGAAGCAAAAGAATGGTTCGCAGATCATAGTGAATAAGTCACATTGGCCATCGTGTCCGATTACACATCTCATCATGAAGCGCCTTTGACAGCTGTTGAGGATGTTACCATCGTTCCTGGTAAAGGTCTTGAGGCTACTATGAATGGTGAAAGCAGCACTTGCGTTCTCGCTGGTAATGTGGCGATGATGAACGTGTCTGGTGTTACCATTCCTGATTCTGTGAAAGCTGACGCTGCATCTTATTTAGGTCGTGGTGCATCTATCATTTATGTGGCTGTTAATCATGTGTTAGAGGGCTTTGTGGCCTTGGCGAATCGTGTTCGTTCTGAAAGCCGTGATGTAGTAGACGATTTACATAGTCTTAATGTGACACCTGTATTGCTTACCAGCAATCATGGTACAACGGCTCGACACATTGCAAAACGACTCAATATGAGCCATGTTATAGCAGATTGCTTGCCAGAAGATAAGATGAACACTGTATCTACATTATAACAAGCGGGTCATGTAGTCGCTATGGTTGGAACTCTGCATTATTATTGTCTTATACTCTCAAAAGGAGGTTTATCATGAATACATTAGAATGCATAAAAACACGCCACAGTACACGTAAATTTAAATCTGAACCGGTTGCACAAGAATTGCTCGATACCGTTATCGATGCAGGTCGTCGTGCGCCAACAGGGGGGAATTTACAGCCTACACATTTTATGGTCATTACCAATCCAGATGTGTTGAAAGAATTAGTAACCCTTATCCAAGAAGAGTATGGTAAGACGGAAGTAACGGAACAAACGCCGCCATACATGATGAATATCATCAAAATGTCCAAAGAAGGCAAATTTGTATTCCACTACAATGCACCGGTGCTCATCGTATTGGCCCATAAACCTGTGTTAGCCAATAATTTCTCTGACACAGCTTGTGCTATGGAAAACATGATGCTTGCCTGCAATGAACTAGACTTGGGATCCTGCTGGGTTAACCAATTGCGTCACCTACAAGACAACGAACGCATAATCAAACGCCTTCGCGAACTCGGCATGGGTGATGATGAAAAAGTATATGCAAGCCTTGCCCTCGGCTATCCAGACTTGCCAAATGGATTAAACCACAGAGAACTCGACATCAAAGGAAATCCGGTAACTTATATTGACTAACAACTACATATTAAAGGGTCGCGTAAGCGGCCCTTTTTGTTTCCCCTTATAATGGATTTTATTCTAAAAAATATTAGGAACTTATAGTAACTGCAAATTTTATACTTGCTAATATACCTATACTGGTATATAGTATAAGTAAGAATTAATACCTATGGGGGTATAAAAATATTAGTAAAAATGTTATAATATTAGAAATAATTTTTAATAGGGAGGTATAAATGAAGAATCACTTAGCAAACATTGAAGATAGTCTACGTTCAATGGCCAAGAGATACAAATCTGTAAATTTTTCAGTAGGAATAGCAATATTATTTCTAATGATAGGGATAGGTGCATTTTCTGAAGAAGTTAATGGACCACAAATAAGTGGAGCACCAACAAGAGAAGAAATAGCCTCATCAAAAGAAAATTTAAAAAATTCAGTAGGAAATTTACAATCAAAAATAGATGCTGCAAGAGCAGAAAATGAAAAAGGTTTAGTAGGATTAAGATTAGAATTAATACAATTAATGGAACAAGGAGATCAAGTTGTAAAATCACCATGGGCTTCATGGCAATTTGGAGCCAACTATATGTATAGTAAATGGAATGGTACATATAAAGGAAGTGGAGACAAAAGTATAAAATATGCTTTTGAAGGAATGTTTGTAAGAGGGAACTGGTGGGAAAATAATGTTTCTCCTGATAGTAAAGTTTATGAAAGATTAGAAACAAGCTCTAATCCTAGCTCATCATTAACAAATAGAAGAAAAAACGTGGATTATGGTTTAGTTTCTACAGTGCCTGTTGTAGATAAGGGAGTTCCATTTGTAATTGAACCAGTTATAAATATAAGTACTCCTCCTCTACCAAATTTGAATATTAACCCAGTTGCAATTAATCCAACTGTACGTTTTACTATTCCTGATGTAGAGACAGTAAGCTTTACTCCAACTAAATTACCTGAGATAAAACCTAATGTTTTTAATCCACCTGCATTGGATGATGTATCAATAGGTTTTGCTCAAGACATGGTAGGTTCTCAATTTTATTTAGAGCCAAATGTTATAGTTAACAATGCTAATGCTACAGCAAATACAAGTGGTACAACTGTAACTATAAATGATAATGGTTTTTCTGTAAATAATCCATTTACTTGGGAAGGTAAAAAAACTAATGTAGGTAGAGATGGTTCAGGAACTGTTGCAGGAACTTGGACTTTTGATCAATCTAATCCACAACCTGGTCAAACATATACTGATGCAAGAGCAGGAAGTGTTGTAAATAACGCTAACTCAGCTCACACTGCTTATGTTGCTCAAGTTAATTACAGAACTGGTACTGCAGTTTCTCCACAGACAGTTTTTAGTTTTACTCAATACCAACAACAAAATAATATAAAATACGGACAAGCACTAGATACAACTATAACTGGAGAGTGGACTTTAATAAATAATACAACTAACCCTCATAATAGAGGAGCAGGTGGGCCATATAAACCACCAACAAATACAGTAAGATTTATGAGTGTTAATGGTACAACTGTATATTCATATTATGACCCATTAAATGTTACTTTTAATGGAACATTAAATCTATATGGAAGATCAAAAGAAAATTCACTATCAACTGGAAAACCACATATGACAGTTGGTATAGAACAACAAGCAGCAGGTGCTAAACAATCAACTTTTGTTAATACAGGTGTAATTAATCTTGAAAAAGGTGATGCAAAAAATCCAACTCAATATGCTAGATATCTTATTGGTATGACATCTATGGTAGAAGATTATGCTCAATATCAACCTACGACTGGTAATCTTGTAGGTCAAAGGGGTGGAGTTTCTTATCCTAAAATCATTTATAAACCTTGGGAAAGCGCTATGATAAATAAAGGAACTATCAATGTAAAAAGTATTGATAGTATAGGAATGGACTTTTCAGAATTTACTTTTAATAGAGAAGCTAAACTTGGGAATAATCCTACAAAAAGAAAAGCTTGGGATAATAAAGGTTCTTTAAATGTTTATATGAAAGTTGGTAATATAAATGTTTCAAGTACTGATCCAGGTATATATCAAGAAGTAAGTGGAAGCTATGGTTTAAGAGTTCCTAATCTATTTGCACCTGGTGTGCTATCAAATCCTGATCCTACTCGTAGACAAGATGATACTAGAGCAATTTATTATGATGAAACTGTTATTGATGGTGAAGGTGGAAAAATAACTCTTACTGGTAGCCATAATACTGGAGTTTCTATTTCAAAAATAATTAGAGGTTCTGGACTACACACTATAGCTAATCCTTATACAAAAACTGAAACAATAACTACAACTGAAGGTAGTCAAGATGTTTATGAAGGACATATAAGTGTATATGACTATCAAACTGGTAAAGGTGCTGATGGTAATGGTTTAGGTGGTAAAACTACTGATAGAGCAAATTTAGATAATACTGGTAGAACTCTTGATGACTTAATTGGAAATATCTATAACTTAAATATAGTTGTAGATGGAAAAGAAAATGTAGGTTTCTTAAGAAAAGCAGATTATATGAAGGGTAATTATGATGCTGATATTAAAACTCTTGCAGAAAAAGATTTTGTTATAAGAGACTCTCATGTTAGAAGTATAGATTTTACTAACACTACTGATGGAGGAATACTTTTTAGAACAGATAGATATGGTATAGATGTTGCCAAAAATTTAACAGTAAAATCTGGAAATGCAACTAATAAAAGGTTTAATATAGTTATGCTGGCTAATGGTACTGAAAATCATGCTGATACAGTAGTACCAAAAGTTAGAAACTCTGGAAAAATAACTGTTAGTGCTGGTAAACAAAATATAATAGGTCTAATGGCTTATAAAGGTGCTAAAGCAGTAAGTGATGGAGATATAACTATAACAAACTCTGATAATTCTATTGGTATGGTTCTTACTGATACCAATGCTAGTAATAAAATAAGTTCTGGAACAAGTTCTAAGAAAATTAGTGTTACTGGTAAAAATGCAACTGGAGTTTATAATAATGGTTCTAATTATCAAATGACAGCTGGTTCTATTGCTGTCAATGGTAATAAAGCTATTGCTGTTTATGCTTCAAAAGCTAATAATAACCAAGCTATTACAAAATTAGGAGCTGGAACAATTAGTGCTAATGGAGAAGGTTCAATTGGACTTTATGCTAATGGTGGTTCTGACATTGAATTAAATGGAACTACAGTTAATATTGGAAATAAAGGATTATTTTTCTATGGGGAAGCTCAAGGTACAGATCAAGCTCAATTAAAATTAACTGGAAATGCTACAGTAAATATTGCTAATGGTGGTACTGCTTTCTATGTAAAAAAATCTAATTCAGGTACTAGTCCTTTAGCAGGTATTAGACATTTGGCTTCAAGTGGAACATTAACAGTAAATTTAGCTAATGGTTCTACATTGATGGTTGCTGAGGGTAATGGTGGTACTGCTAATCCTGAAAAAATTTCTACTTTAGGTGCTGGAAATTCTTCAAGTGTAGCTGGAATAAATATAGTTGGAACTGCTGGTCAATATGTTCCATATAAAGCTTCAAGAGTACCTTTATCAGTTGATAGAAATTCTAATTTTGATAATGCTGCAGACACTTATTTAAATTCAGAATTCTCTTCATCTAGTGTTACTATTGAAAATGGTATAACTGTTTCAGGTTCTGGAGCTTTAACTAGCCCAACAAAATTAGTAAAAAAATCTAAAGTTGCTATTGCTCAAAAAAATGAAAAGTCTCCTAATAGAAATGATGTAATTTTAACTAATAAGGGAACTATTAATTTTACTGGAAATGATATGGCTGGTATTGTTGGGGAATATTCTGTAATAAATAACAATTCAGTTATTAATGTTACAGGAGCTAATTCAACTGGTATAATTTCTGCTAATGGTTCATTAGCTACAAATAATGGAACTATTAAAATAGGTAAGGGTGGTACAGGACTTGCTGGAATTAATTACCTAGGAGTAACTGATGCTACACCTACTGCAATTCCAACTTATGGAAATAAATCAATTGAGTTAGTACATAATGGAAACATTGTATCAACTGGTAATACTGCTGCAATAGGAGTACTTGCTTCTGATTTAAAATCTGTTAATATTGGTGGTACTACTCATAATATTAATGCTAATGCAACAAAAATTACTTTAGGAAATAACTCTACAATTGATGTTTCATCTGCAGCAGGTGGAGTTGGAGTATACTCAAAAGGTATATTAAGAAGTGGGGTAATGGCAAAAGTTACAGATAATGGTTCTAAGATTAAGATAAATGCTAATGGTATAGGGCTATATTTACATGGAACTGAACTTTCTGCAACAGGTGGAAGTGTTGAATCTATAAATAATACTACTGCTAAAGGAATTTATACAGATTCTAATGTTAATAGTGCTAAAAATATTACATTACTTGGAGATAAATCTGTTGCTATTCACAACTTTGGAAAGAATTCTCAATATGGTTCAAGCAATATTAACATCACTAATAGTGGAAATATTAAATTAGGAAATTCTTCTAATAGAAATGACCCAAGTATGGGAATATATACTAAATATGCTGCTGTAAATCATCAAGGTTCTATTGAAGCTGGAAATAGAAGTTTAGGAATTTTCTCTGAAACTCCTTTAAATCTTACTTCTGGTGGTTCAATAAAAGTTGGAAATGAAGGTTTAGCAATATATAAAAAGCAAGGTGTGGTAACTATAAATGGTACTATTACAACTGGAAATTCTGCAACAGCAGTTTATACAGATAATAATGTAACTATTAATAATAACTCTTCAAATATAAAAATTGGAGATAACTCTTTTGGTTTCATAGTTTTAAAAAATGGAACAAATAACTACAACAGTTCAGCTTCATCTAAATTTACTATGGGTTCAAAGAGTGTATATTTATATAAAACTGGAGCTAATGGAATAGCTAACACTGCTACAACAGTAAGTTCTAATGGTATTAGTAGTACAGCTTTCTATGCAAAAGATGGTGCAAAAATAGTTAACACAGGAACAGTTGATTTTGCTAATTCAGTAGGAAGTGTTGGTGCTTATGCTTCAGCTGGTGAAGTACATAACAATGGAAGTATAACTGTTGGTAAATCTGATATAGAAAATAATTACTATGCAATAGGTATGGCTGCACAAAATGGTGGAAAAATATATAATAATTCAGGTTCCACTATAAAAGTTACTGGTAACTATGGAATAGGTATGTTTGCAGAAGGAGCTGGAAGTAGAGCTGAAAACCATGGAACTATTGACATATCTGGAAATGGAGAATTAAAAGGTGCCTATGGAATGTACCTTAATAATGGTGCTTATGGATTAAACACAGGTACTATTAGAACAGGAAGATATAGTAATGATAGCCAAAAATCTGATTCATTTGGAGTAGCTGTCCTAAATGGTGCTACATTAGAAAATAGAGGAACTATTGATATAGATATGGCTAATTCATATGGTATCTATATAAAAAATGGTATCATTAAAAACTATGGAACTATTAACATCTCTGGTGCAGGTTCTGTTGGTATAAGAAATAAAGATGGTAAAGATGCAAGTGGTAATCCTATTACTGAAGCTGCTTTAGCTGGTGCTGCTATTAATGCAAGTAATGGTGCAAATGCTTATGTAAATGCAACTAGTGCTAGTACTCAACCAGCAATAGCAGGAAATACAATGATTTCTCCAAGTGGTGTTGTTACTATCAATGGAAAAGTTATTCCTATCCATGATTTAACACCAGGTCCTAATCCAACTGTTAATCAAAACTATGCATTCTCAAATGTGGGAATCTATATTGATACATTAGGAAGAACAAGACCTATTAACTGGGTAGATGGATTTAATCCATTAATTGATAATGACTTGATTATAGGGGCAGAAGCAGCTGAACTTTCAACAAGTAAAGCAATAAAGATTGGTAAAAATATAATGACACCTTACTTAAATCAATATCAATCATTGACTACTGGATCTTCAGTAACTTTAAATGCTATCTCTGGTGCATTGACATGGACTGCTCAACAAATACCAGGAGCTTCAGGTTTACCAG
>ERZ773068.812-NODE-812-length-16081-cov-4.981780_pt1 | contig 16081 bp, 14 predicted proteins | sample MGYA00580620_ERZ773068 | MGnify/ENA primary metagenome ERZ773068 (study PRJEB29015, sample SAMEA2737983) | human oral metagenome | biome: human oral; feature: human-associated habitat; material: dental | place: China | collected 2101 ... | reverse complement strand
CTGCCGGTACGGCGTCTGTTTCCGGGGCGCCGATGTCCGGGAGATCGGTCTTTCCGGCACCATTTTCCCGGCCCTTGTGCCGCCGGGAGAAGACGACGGTGGTGATCCAGGTCAGGTGCTCTTCCTGGTGGCTGTAGCGGATGCCGGCCACTGTGGTGTCGGGCTGCCGAGCGATCAGGGTCTGCAGCAGTTCACCGCCGGTATTGATGCGGGATGAGGTCTCGGTGGGCAAGCCCTGCAGCTGTTCGGCTGCAATGGCGGTACGTTCGACATCCAGAAGCCAGGAGGCGATGGCGCGCAGGAAGTCTTCCGGGCCATGGGCAGGATCGACCGCGAAGTCGGTGGCGAACGAGATCATGCGGACGGGAAGGCCTTTTGACAGGCGACCTCAGGGATTGGCGTCCGGCTATGTTACTGATGCGTTCCTATCAGAACGGGCGTGACGATTGATCTGACAACCTGGCTGTGAAATGGGTGTCCGGGATGTGTACGGGCGGGTTTTCAGGGCCGAGGTCAGGGCAGGTAGCGGCTGACCTCCAGGCCGCTGCCGACCGGCAGCAGGGTGCTGCTGATGCCGGGTTTGGCACGCACTGCCCGGACGTAGGCTTCCAGTTCGGGGCCGCCCGGACGAACGATGTTGTTGGCCACGATGACGGCGCCGGGGGCCAGCCGTGAATGGAAGGCCTCCAGGCAGGGCAGATAGAGATCTTTCCGAAGGTTGACGAAGACGAAGTCGAAGCGGCCGGGGATGCTGTCGAGGAGGGTGACGGCGTCACCGATCCGGAAGTCGACGAGAGGAGAGAGACAGGCCTTGGTGCTCATCTCCAGGGCGTGGGCGGATCTTTCGGGATCGATCTCGATGGTGGTGAGGTGGCCACCGGTGGCGCGTGCCGCTTCGGCCAGCCAGATGGCGGAGTAGCCGAAGGAGGTTCCTAGTTCCAGGATGCGTGGCGCGGTGAGGCTGTGGACCAGGATGTTGAGGAACTGCCCGGTCTCGGGACCGATGGCCCGCATGGACTGGAAGTTGACGCTGTTGCGCCCGCCCGGGGCCGCGACCGGGAAGCTGAGGTTCTCGCGCTCCATACGGGCGTGGTATTGCTCCAGTACCTCGATGATGGCTTCGTCCATGGTGTTTCCCTGGAATGGTCTGGGCCGAGGTCACTTCGGAGGTCACCTCGTGAAGGCAGAGCCGTGCTGCGCCCGCGCCCGATGCGTGTCGGGCCAGTATACGGGATCGGGGGGCGGAGGTTGGGGCCTCAAGGTCTGGGAGCAGGTTCCGGGGGCCTCGGGCGTTCTGATTCCTGGCTGGGGCCTTCTTCCTGGATGCGCTGCCGGAAGCGGCCAGCGGCGCTGTGGTAGAAGGGGCGGGGGTGGATCTGGCGCGAGACCAGGGCAGCGACCAGGCTGCCGATCAGGGACCAGATGAGCACGGGCTGGCTGCCGGTCATTTCCATGACGATGACGCTGGCGGTGACGGGCGACTGGGTGGCGCCGGCCAGGAAGGCGGACATGCACAGCAGCACCAGCAGGCGTTCGTCCACCATCCCGCCGGCGAGCGAGGCCAGGTGGCTGCCGATGCCGGCGCCGGTGCTGAGTGCCGGGGTGAAGATGCCGCCAGCGATGCCGGTCCAGTACGTGAAGACGGTGGCGGCCAGCTTGGCCAGGCCGGTTTCGGGGGGCGCGATGGGGTGTCCGTCCAGCGCCTGGGTGACCATCTGGTAGCCGGTGCCGTAGGTCTGGCCGTGGGTCCAGGTGCCCAGGGCTGCCAGCAGCAGGCCCATGACGATGGCCAGCAGGACGGGGTGGCGGCGCACCGGGCCACGCAGGAAGGCCGGCACGCAGCTGGCTGCGCCGCGAAAGAGCAGCCGCGCGAAGATGCCGCCCAGCACGCCGCAGACGATGCCGCAGAGCCCCACCCACAGGGTCATGTCGGGTACGGTGGTGGCGCCGGCGTATTGGGGAAAGTAGGGGTTGTTGCCCTTGATGGCCACGAGGATGAAGCCGGCGGCCAGCACGCCCAGCAGGACGCGCCGGCCCCAGTGCAGCACCACGCCACGTCCCAGTTCCTCGATGGCAAAGACCACGCCGGCCAGTGGGGCGTTGAAGGCTGCGGCCAGGCCGCCGGCGGCGCCGGTGGCCATCAGTTCGTTGGCGGTGAGTCCCCGGAAGGCGATGCCGTGGCGGCGGCAGACATCGCCCCAGGCCAGCATGACGGCTGCTCCGACCTGCACGGAGGGGCCTTCGCGGCCTACCGAGGCGCCGATCAGCATGGCCAGCAGCGTGAGAGGAATCTTGGCGAGTGTCCGCCAGAATGTCACCAGTCGGTTCTTGAGCGGGCCGTAGGGCAGGCTGATGGCAGCGATGACCTGCGGGATGCCACTTCCGGCCACGAAGGGGGCGTGCCGCGGGGTGTACCAGGCCAGGGCGGCCAGGCCCAGCGGCAGCATGATCCAGGTGGCCAGCGGATGGCGGGCCGTCCACTGAGCATTCCAGTCCAGGGCGAGATCGGCCAGTTCCGCAAAGCCCAGCGAGGTGAGTGCCACCAGCGTGGCACCGACCAGCATGCAGGCGAACTCCAGGCTCTTGTGCGGGATGCGGTGGGTCTTGCGCAGGCGCTGGTGCAGGAAGTGGCGGATGCGGGCAGTGCGCGAGGGTGCGGGCTCGCCCGTAGTGGCGTTCTGGGGGGAGGCGGTATGAGCCTGCGACATGGGGCGTGGGTCGAGGACCTTGTCGGAGTGTTCCCGCTATTCTGATCCCGTCAGGAGGTGCTGCGCAGCATGACCGTGACGGGGGACCTGGACGGGGGGCGCCTTGTGGCGCTTCCGCTGCAGGCTGGTCAGAGCGAGATGCCGCCCGAGACCTCGATGACCTCGCCGTTGATGTAGCTGGCTTCGTCGCTGGCCAGGAAGGCGTAGACGTTGGCGATCTCGGCGGGCTTGCCCAGGCGGCCCATCGGGATGCGGGCCTTCATGCCGTCCAGCACCTTTTCGGGCATGGCATTGAGAATGGGCGTGGCGATGAAGCCTGGGGCGACGGCGTTGACGCGCACGCCCTTCGGGCCCAGTTCGCGGCTCCAGGTCTTGGTGAAGCCGATGAGGCCGAACTTGGCGGCGGCATAGTTGGTCTGGCCGAAGTTGCCGTACAGGCCGACGACCGAGCTGGCATTGAGGATGACGCCGCTGTTTCGCTCGATCATGCCGGGGGCGACGGCCTGGCTGCAATGGAAGACGCCGCGCAGGTTGATGTCGATGACCCGGTCGAACTGCTCTTCGGTCATCTTGACGAGGCGGGCGTCCTGCGTGATGCCGGCGTTGTTGACCAGCACGTCGATGCGGCCATGCTTTTCCTGGACCTTGGCGACGACGGTGTCGATGGTCGCGCGGTCGGTGACATCCATGACGTGGCCTTCGGCCTCTGCACCCAGGGCACGGCACTGCTGCACCACGGCTTCGATGCCGGTCGGGTTGATGTCGCAGACGATGACAATGGCGCCCTCAGTAGCGAACTTGAGGGCAGTGGCCTCACCGATGCCCTGGGCAGCGCCGGTGATGAGGCTGACCTTGCCGGCCAGACGGCCCTGTGGGGCGCCATGGGGCGTGGGGTTGGACATGGATCTCCTCCGGTTGAAATGTCTGGAGGCAATGATCGCATGTTTTGTTGCGGCGCAGCATTGCCTCTGTGGGGGATTTCCCGAAGGAGATCCAGGGCGTGGCCGGCCTGCTCAGGGCCTGCGGTGCCGCCTTTTCCGATGGGCAGCGGCGCCGGGCCAGCGGAGCCGGGAGGGCAGGGTACCGATGGCCAGCATGGCGAGCGACAGGCCCAGCACGGGGGCGTTGCCGCCCAGGCGCACGTAGGGGGTCAGGCCGGTGTGTCCCTGCAGGGTGGCCTTCAGCGTGCCGGTCTCGTGCGGGCGCAAGCGGATCTGGACGATGCCGCGGGCGCTGATGACGGCTGTCATGCCGGTGTTGGTCGCGCGGATGATGGGCCGGGCGGTTTCCAGCGCGCGCATGCGGGCGATCTGCAGGTGCTGGGGCAGGGCATGGGAGTTGCCGAACCAGCCCAGGTTGGTGAGATTGGCCAGTATGGTGGCGCCGCCCGTGTACGTGCCCTTGCCGTTGCGGGTGCCTTTCACCTGCGAGAGCAGTTCTTCGCCGAAGATGTCCTCATAGCAGATGTTGAAGCCGATGCGCTGGCTGCTGATGGGCAGCAGGGGCTGCTGGGCGGGGCCGCGGGCCTGGTCGCCGAGCGGGATGTTCATGAGCGTCATGAACCAGTGAAAGCCCTCGGGGATGAATTCGCCAAAGGGCACCAGGTGACGCTTGTCGTAGTGATAGCGGACCGGCGTGTGCTGGGTGTCGGCCGTGAGCGGATCGGGCAGGGTGTCGGCGGTGAAGACTTCCACGCTGTTGCTGACCTGCCAGACGGGCGGCGGGGGCGGTGTGTCCGAAACGGCCTCGGAGGCCTCGCTGTCATGCGCTTCGGTGGGGGCGCCCGTGAAGCGGCTGGCTTGAGCACCCTGGGGATTGTTCTCGTGGACCTGGACGAAACGCGGCAGGCCCAGGGCCACGGTGCTGTGGGTGCTGGCCAGGAAACGGTGCAGGCGTCGCTGCAGTGCGGGCTCGGTGGCCTCCCAGCGCGTGGTCCAGGCGGTCTCAGGCAGCAGCACCAGGTCGGCGGGGTTGGCCTCGATCATTTCCAGGTACTGCTGGCGAGCCAGGGCAGCAGGGCCCGGGTCGAATTTCATCTGCTGCGGGACGTTGCCCTGCAGCAGGCTCACCGAGATCGACTTGCCGGTGGGGTGGCTCCATTGCTTGGTGCGCAGGGCGCCGCCTACCACCATCACGCCCAGGGCGGCCAGCAGGCAGGGCAGTGCGGAGGCTGCGCGTGAGGTGCGCAGGTTGCGTTGCGGACGCAGGTTCTCGGGCGTGTCCAGGCTGTTGCGACGGACATGGCGCAGGTGAGCCAGCAGCCGGTGGGCCGCCACGGCCAGGCTGGCGGCGGTGAGTGCGGCGCCCAGCGTGATCAGGTAGACACCGCCTATCGGCGCCAGTCCGGCCAGGGCACCTTCGACGTGGGCATAGCCTATGCCCAGCCAGGGAAAGCCGGTGAGGACCCAGCCGCGGGCCAGTTCGGCCAGCGTGATGGCGCCGCCGAAGGCCAGGATGAAGCGCCAGGCGGACAGGTGCCGGGTGGCATCAAGCTGCCGTCGGCACAGGCGGCTGCATAGCCAGGCGCCCAGCGCCGGATACAGGGCCAGATAGGTGGCAAAGAGCAGGGTTGCCAGTGCGGCCAGCGGGGCGGCCACGCCGCCATAGTGGTGCATGCTGATGTAGACCCAGCCGATGCCGGCGGTGAACCAGCCGATGCCGAACAGCAGGCCCAGTCGGAAGGGGCCAGGAGGGGGGCGTCGGTGTGCATGACCGTGCTGCTGGGCGTGCTGCCCGATGGCCGACAGCAGCAGGCCGGCAAAGCCGGTCAGTACCAGCAGTTCCAGCCAGTCGCTGCCCCAGGGGGCGAAGGTGAAGGCATGGGCGATGCCCAGAGCGAGTGCGGTCAGCGTTGCCCGGTGGTTCTTCAGGAATCGGCCGAGGAAGCGAGGCATGGGCGTTTCAGTCGTCCGGCAGACGGTAGGGGTCGTCGATGCGGAACCGGTGCAGCAGTTCGATCTCGCGGGACTCCATCTCGGCCGCTTCCTCGTCGGTGAGGTGGTCCATGCCATGGGCGTGCAGCACGCCGTGGATGACCAGGTGGGCGAGGTGGTTGCGCAGCGGCTTGTTCTGGGTGTGGGCCTCGTCCTGCAGCACCGGCAGGCAGATGACGATGTCGGCCTGCACCACCGGCTCGTGCGCGTAGTCGAAGGTCAGGACGTTGGTGGATCTGTCCTTGCCCCGGTACTGGTGGTTGAGCTGCCGGCTTTCCTCGCGGCCGACGAAGCGCAGCACCAGCTCGGCATCGGCTTCAAGGGCGGCCTGCACCCAGCGGCGCAGTTGCGGGCGGGAGGCGGGCAGCTCGGCCGGGTCGACCGTGTCGTCGAACTGGATCTGGAGTGAAAGCCGGTGGGGCGCACGCGGGTCAGCGACAGGGCTGCCGCTTCGGGTGGCTGCGGCCTTGGGGGTTCCGGCGCTGACGGCAGGGTTGCGGCGGGCGCGGCGCGGCGTGTCGGAATCAGGCATCGGTGCGCTTGCGGTTCTCGACGTGCTTCTCGTAGGCCTCGACGATGCGGGCCACCAGCGGGTGACGCACCACGTCGCCGGACTCGAAGCGGTTGAAGGCGATGCCCTTGACGTTCTTCAGCACGCGCTGGGCCTGCACCAGACCGCTCTTGCGGGGCGCGGGCAGGTCGATCTGGGTGATGTCGCCGGTGATGACCGCCTTGGAGCCGAAGCCGATGCGGGTGAGGAACATCTTCATCTGCTCGGGCGTGGTGTTCTGGGCCTCGTCCAGGATGATGAAGGCGTTGGACAGCGTGCGGCCACGCATGTAGGCCAGCGGAGCGATCTCGATCTGCTGGCGCTCGATGAGCTTGCCGACGCGCTCGGGGCCCATCAGCTCGTTGAGCGCGTCGAAGAGCGGGCGCAGGTAGGGGTCGATCTTCTGGGTGAGGTCGCCGGGCAGGAAGCCCAGCCGCTCGCCGGCTTCCACGGCCGGGCGGGTGAGGATGATGCGCTCGACCTGGTCACGGTCCAGGGCATCGATGGCGCAGGCCACTGCCAGGAAGGTCTTGCCGGTACCGGCCGGGCCGATGCCGAAGGTGAGGTCGTGCCCGAGGATGTTCTTCAGGTACTTGCGCTGGTTGGGGGTGCGCCCCTGCAGCTCGCCGCGCCGGGTGCGGAAGGTGGGATTGTCGGGAGACTGCGGTGGCAGCGTTTCGGTGACGGGCGGGTCTGCCGGATCGTCGTGGCGGGATTGGATGATGGCCAGTTGGATGTCCTCCGGGCTGAGCGGGTGGCGGTGGGCGTGGTAGAGGCGGCCGAGCAGGCTGGCGGCACGGGCGGGCTCCTGCCCCTGGCCGCTGAGGGTGAAGTGGCTGCCGCGGCGGCTGATGCGCACGTCCAGGGCGGACTCGATGAGGCGCAGGTGCGCGTCGAGGGCGCCGCACAGGCTGGCCAGCCGCTGGTTGTCGGGTTCGTCGATGGAGAAGTGGGCCTGGGCCGGCATGCTGCGGGCAAATGAAGGGGTTGGGCCCTTGAATTGTAGCGTGTGCCCCCACGCAGGGGGCGTGCCGTCCGGTTTTGGCCAGGTCAGGGAGCGCTGCGATCCATCACGGCTACGCCCTGGATGGTGTCGGTCTCGCCGCTGTATGTCGGGTTGCTGACGGTGTAGCCGAATCCCAGCTGGGCGGCGTCCTGTCCGAAGAAGGCGCCGTTGACGTCGGCGCGGCAGTCGCCGGCGCCGCACTTCATGTCGTCACTGCGGCCCAGCGCATTCACCTGCAACTGGCCGGTGAAGGTGTTGGGGGCGGTCATGCGCAGGTTGGTGTTGCCGATGGTGTTCAGGCGTCCCTGGGCATCGAAGCCGGCCCCCTCGGTGACCATCCGGTAGTGCTGATCGTTGCCGAACTTGAGCTGGCCTTCCAGCGCGACGCGGGTGCCCGTTCCGGGACCGAACTGCACCAGACCCTGACCCGAGAAGCTGCCGGGGGCCGTGCCGCCCTTGCCGAAGGTGGGGGCAGTGGCGCCTGACAGCGTGTAGCGTGCCGCGCCGTGGGTGGGCATGGTGACGGTGGGAATGCCCGCCAGATAGTGGATGCCGCGATCCTGTTGCAGCTGGTTGTCCAGATCCAGCAGCAGCAGGCGCAGACGTGCCTGCCCACCGTTGAAGCGCCCCCAGGTGACGGCACCGCTGTGGCCGGATTCGGCGAGCCTGGCCTGACGGAAATCCAGGCAGTTGCCGAACATGCCGCAGCTGCCCAGACGTTCGGGGCGCAGGTTCCTGTTCAGGCTGAGCTGTGGCCCGCTGTCTTCCAGGGTGTAGTTGAAGGGCCAGGGGGCATTGTGGGTGAGCAGGCGCAGCTTGCCGGCGGCGTGGCTGCCGGCAGGCAGGGCAGGCGCAAGGCTCACCGGAGGCGGTACCGGGACGGGGACCGTGGGCCGAGGCGCCGGCGTGGGAACGGGGCGTGGTGCTGGCGTGGGGGCCGGAGCAGGCGTCGGGGCTGGCTCGGGAGCGGGTTGCGGCATCGGCGCAGGTACGGGAGCCGGATCGGGCTCGGGAGGCTGTACCGGAGCTGGCGCCGGCTGTGGTGCCGGCGTGGGTGTCGGTACGGGGACCGGATCAGAACCAGGCGAGGGCACCGGCACGGGGGCTGGAGACGGTGAAGGTGTGGGAGCCGGCTCGGGAGCGGGCTGCGGTGCCGGTGCAGGGGTGGGAACCGGGTCCGGCGCGGCGGGCCGTCCCGGAGCCGGTGCAGGCTGAGGCGCTGGCGTGGGCGTTGGTGTGGCGGCCGGGTCCGGGGTTGGGCCTGGCGCAGGCACAGGCACCGGCTCGGGCGAGGGGGTCGGTGTAGGTTTGGGTGTGGGCTCTGGCTCGGGTTGTGGCACGGGCACGGGCGCCGGATCCGGAACGGGCTCGGGTGCAGGTACGGGAGCAGGCTCAGGCGCTGGCTCGGGCGTCGGGGCTGGATCTGGTGTCGGCGCAGGCAGCGGTTCCGGCTCCGGCACAGGGGCCGGCGCTGGCTCGGGCGGGCGTGGACGGATGGGCTCCGGCGTCGTGGGCAGGTCAGGCTGGACCGGCACGACGGGAGGCACGAGGGGGGCAGGCGTCGGCTCCGGCGTTGGCAGCGGGATGGGAGCCGGCACGACCGGGGTGGGCGCTGGGGACAGATCCGGTGCAGGAGTGACCGGGATGGGGGCCACAGGTGCTACAGGTGTGTCAGGCGCGACAGGTGCTGTCGGTGTGTCAGGTGCGGCAGGCGCAGGCGTGATGGGCTTGACAGGTTCTACAGGGGCAACGGGTTTGACGGGGGCAACAGGCGTGACAGGCGCTGGCACAGGTACAGGTGCGGCTGCCGGTGTCGGTTCCGGGGCTGGCGAGGGCGAGACCGGGCCGACCGGCTTGACCGGTGCGGGTGTGACGGGATCCGGCTGGACGGGCGCAGGCGTCGGTGTGGTGGGAGCTGGCGCCACCGGTGAGGGCGATGCAGGCGCAGGGGCGTCGGTCGCTGGTTGCACCGCGGAAGGCGCTGGTGCTGGCGTTGGCATCGGACGGGGGGCGGGCGCAGGTTGCTGGGCTGGGGCTGGTGCCGGATCGGCGGCTGGTGTCGTAGCCGGAGCCGGTGCCGGTGTAGGGGTATCTGGCTCGGGGCGCGACGGTTGCTCGGCCGATGCATCGGCGGCGGGCTGCGAAGATGGCGTTGCAGGGCGTCCACCTGGGGCGGGGGCAGGCTGGGGGCGCGCTTCGGGACGGGACGACGAGACGGGGGCCGGTTCGGGCGTGCGGCTGCTTCGCTCGACGTCGGGCAGGCTCAGGGTGGGGGCGCTGAGCGGTCCTGGCTGTGCAGCAAGGCCGCCGCTCACGGGGGCCGTCGTGCTGGAGGCAGCCGAGACCGCGACCGAGGGGCTGGCCTTGGGGCTCAGGGTGCTGGCGGCCTGCTGGTTGGATGCACTGCTTTGTGCACCGTCGCTTCGTGCACCGTTATTGGAAGCGGCATGGGCGTCCTGCGTGCCGGCATCGGTGGACGGTGATTCGGCCGGGTCCGATGCCTGCATGCTGTCCTGATCGCTGGCGGTCGTGCTTTCCTGACGAGTGTCTTCGTCACCGCTGTTTGAAGAGCTGGCGGCGGTTTCTTCGCTGGCCTGGGACGGCTGCTCGGCCTGCTGCTCTTCTTCTTTCTGCTGCTGTGTGGGCGGTGCGCTGATGACCGGTCGGCGGGTCGTGGGTTGCGGACGCGAGCTGGCCGAGGCCACCCAGGTGGCGCGGCCGGCCGACAGGTCGATGGCGCCCGCGCCGTTGAAGACGAGGACGCGGCCGTGGCTGACGGCGACGTTCAGGCCATCCTGCTGGCCGGGCTTGCAGCTGGGCGCACAGTGGATTTCCTGCACCAGGAATTCGGTGCCGCGGATGCCGATGGTGGCGGTGGGGGTGTCCAGCCGGAAGTCGTCGGGATTCTTCTTGCCGATGGCGCCGGAAATGGCGCGCAGGGTGCCTTCCAGCAGGCTGTAGAAGCCGCGCTGTTTCGTTTCGCCGTAGGCGTACTGGTCAATGCGAAAGCGGGATTCGGGTTGCAGCGAGATCAGCGCGCCGTCGCGGAAGCGGATCTGGGCGCGACCGTGGCTGCCGGTGACGACCATCTGGCCGGGCTGCAGCCAGTCGCCCGTGCGGGCGGAGCGGCCCGATGGCGTCGTCTGTCCGTTCGTGGCGGGCGACGTTGCATCGCTGCCGGCATCCACGATGCGCACGTCGCCGCTGGCCATGATCAGACGTCCGGCGATGGTGGCAGGTACAGCGGCGGCAGGGGGGGGCGCAGGCAGTCCGCTGGACTGCGCCAAGGCAGGCGTGTGGCCGGGCGGCATGGCCAGCACAAGCAGGGGCAGGCCAAGGTGCAGCAGCCAGTGGCCGCGCAACGGGCCCGGGCGCTGGCTGTCCGTCGTGCAAGCGCGGGAGGCGTGCGCATCGGGAGTGAGGTGCGTCAGGCGTTCCGGGTGAACGGGGCGCAGGTCTTGCGGCTGTCCGTCGGTGGGGGCTTCTTCATGGGCTTCGGGCGTGCGGAAGCCGCCAGCAGCGGCACGCGGGGTGCCACGGGTGCTGGTGTCCGGAAACGACAGAGGCTGATGAGGAAGTTCCGCCAAGAGAGGAGCCGCCACGAGGCATGAAGGACGCGGCGGTCATTGTGGGTGTGGCGGGGGCGGTCGGGCAGGGGCGTGCGGGCCGGCAATCGACGCCTGCCGCCCGCTGATCGGTGGTGGGCGATGGATGCGGCGGCGGCCCGGAATGAATGGCGGATTCCGGAGGGGGCGGTGGCGGCCTGTGTGGGTCAGCGGCAACAAGGGCGTGAAAGCCCAAGGGCTCAGCCAGGTGTCCAATCGAGTTCAGTGCTTCAGCACCTCAACACCTCAACACCTCAGTGCCTCAGTACCTCAGCGCGTTCCTTCACCACCGATACTGGACATCCACCAGCAGCTGGGTGCGCCGGAAGTCGTTGGGGGCGAGGGTGGCGTGGTTGCGCGTGTGGAGCAGCTGGGGGTTGATCAGCAGGCGCGGGCCGATCGGGTATTCGGCGCCCAGACGAAGGTCCAGCTGTCGGTCATGGCGGATGCGCCCGAAGAGTGGGTCGGGGCCGCGGTGGCGACGTTCTTCCCACTGCACGCCCAGATTGCCACGCCAGCCGGCGCCCAGGTCGCGCTGCAGGCCCAGGCGCAGGCCGGCCAGGCGGAAGTCCAGTACGGGCAGGGGCTGGCGCGGGCTTTCCTGGCCGCCGTAGGGGTTGGCGATGAAGACCGTGTTGCCCGGACCGGCCAGGGCGTGCGCCCAGGTGAGCCCCAGCACGGTGCGGCGGGCATCACGCAGCGGCTGGTCGTCGAAGTCCAGCCGGAAGATCTGGGCGTAGAGGCCCAGCTGGTGTCGGGGATCGGGATCGAACTGCCACTGGGCCAGCACGCCGCTGGCGCGACGGAAGCGATGGCCGTGCAGCCACATCTGCTGCAGGTTCAGGGCCGCCGACAGACGATGGGTGCCCCGGGTCCAGGCCAGACCGCTGCTGGCGCCCAGCATGCCCGTGTCCTGCGGATGCTGGCGGGTGTTCATGCGCTGGCTGCCCTGCAGGCCATTGCTCCAGACCAGGGTGTCGGAAAGCGGTAGGGTGTGCTGGAACTGCAGGCCCAGCTCCAGGAAGGGGCTGGACTGGGGGCGGTTCTCGGCCAGCGGGGTGAGCACCTGGCCGTCGTCGACGACCCAGCGCGAGCGGGTGCTGCCCGCGTTGACGTTGCTGTCCTGGCCCGCAGTGAGGTTGGCTGTCAGCTGCCAGCGCCGGTTGGCGGCCTGGGGCTGGCGGCTGATGATGTCCAGGTAGCGCTGGATGCTCTGCCGGGCGTCGTCGGGCAGCGCCTGTGCCTGCAGCAGCTGCTGCAGGGCCTCGTGGGCGCTCTGTCGTTCATCCAGCGCCAGGTAGGCGCGCACCAGCTCCGTGCGGGCCGGGATGTCGTCGGGATGGTTGTTCAGCACCCGCTCCAGAGCCATCACGGCTTCGCTGGCGCGGTGGCTGTCCAGGGCCGCCACGCCCAGCAGGTAGTCGAAGTCTCGGCTGCCCGCGTAGTGCCAGGTCTGCGGCTCCAGCAGCCGCCAGGCGGCCTCGGGCTGGTCGGGCAGCAGGGCGCGTGCCTGCAGCAGCAGGGCGGGCAGGGCAGAGAAGCTGCCTTCCTGTGGGGAGGCTTCGGGGGCGGGTACGCCTTGCTGGGGAGCGGCTGCATCCGTCAGGGTTTCCGGCGTGCCGGTGTGTCTGGCCGCAGCGTTCTCGGCGCCCTGTGCCCATGGGGTGGATGCACTCAGGGCCAGCGCAAGCGCCGTCATCCACCGCAGCTGCACGGACCCCGGTTGCTTCATGATGTTCAGGCCGCGCGCGGGCGGACCACTTCCCGCGCGTCCAGACCGACCTGGGCGTGGCGCTCGGCAGCCGCCCTGGCCAGCACCTCGGGCAGCTGTTCGGCCACGGGCTCGCCCCGCAGCGTGTGGTTCATGGCAGAGGTGATGTCCACGTCGATCAGCTGGCCGATGAGCTCGGGTGAGCCGGGGAAGTTGACCATGCGGTTGTTGGGGCAGCGGCCCGACAGCTCGCTGGCATCCTTGCGCGACGGGCCCTCCACCAGCACGCGCTGGCGCGAGCCCACCATGCCACGGGCAATGGCCAGCGAACTTTGCTGGACCACGGCCTGCAGGCGCTGCAGCCGCTCGACCTTCTCCTCGTGCGGGGTGTCGTCCTGCAGGTTGGCGGCCGGGGTTCCGGGACGGGGGCTGTAGATGAACGAGTAGGCGTCGTCGTAGGCCAGATCCTCGGCCAGCTTCAGCGTCTTCAGGAAATCGGCCTCGGTCTCGCCGGGAAAGCCGACGATGAAGTCGGTAGTGAGCCCGATGCCGGGGCTGGCGGCACGCAGGCGGCGCACGATGGAGCGGTATTCCAGCGCGGTGTAGCCGCGCTTCATGGCGGCCAGGATGCGGTCGGAGCCCGACTGCACGGGCAGATGCACCAGCGGTGCCAGCTTGGGCAGCCGGGCGTGGGCGTCGATCAGCCGTTCGGTGAACTCGCGCGGGTGCGAGGTGGTGTAGCGGATGCGCTCGATGCCCGGGATGTCGTGGATGTAGTCGAGCAGCGTGGCGAAGTCGGCCGGGGCGTCGAAGCCTTCAACCTGGCCCAGGTAGGCGTTGACGTTCTGGCCCAGCAGCGTCACTTCCTTCACACCCTGTTCGGCCAGGGTGATCACGTCGGATAGCACGTCCTCGAAGGGGCGGGAGATTTCCTCGCCGCGGGTGTACGGCACCACGCAGAAGCTGCAGTACTTGCTGCAGCCTTCCATGATGGAGACAAAGGCGCTGGCACCCACCTTGCGCGGCGGCGGCAGGGCGTCGAACTTCTCGATCTCGGGAAAGCGGATGTCGACCTGCGAGTGGCCGGTCTGGCGACGCCGGTCGATGAGTTCGGGCAGGCGGTGCAGCGTCTGCGGGCCGAAGACCACGTCGACAAAGGGCGCGCGCGAGACGATGGCCTCGCCTTCCTGACTGGCCACGCAGCCGCCCACGCCGATGATCAGCTCAGGGCGGGCCGCCTTCATGGCCCGGAAGTAGCCCAGGTCGGAGAAGACCTTCTCCTGGGCCTTCTCGCGGATGGAACAGGTGTTGAACAGGACGATATCGGCCTGGTTCGGGTCGTCGGTCAGCTCGGCGCCCTCGGTCTCGGCCAGCAGGTCGGCCATCCGTTCGCTGTCGTAGGAGTTCATCTGGCACCCGAAGGTGCGCAGGTAGAGTTTTCGGCTCATGCAGTCGTGTCCTTGCGAAGACCCGGACGGGGGCCAGCGGCATGGGGTTGCCGGAGCCTTGCGGCCGGGTCTTTCCGTACCTGGCAGGGGCCGTCGTGCGGTAGCCCTGTCATCCGGAAATGTCCGGAGCCTGGAGCGGCGGGAACCGGGGGCGGTGCCGGCAGCATGAAGCGGGTGGCGGGAGCCGACCTGCCCGATGGCGTGGCCGGATCAGCGGCCGTGCTGCTTGCGCAGTGCCCGGTATTCCTCTTCGCTCAGGATCCAGACGGTCATGATCATGCCCATCGTGTCCGTGACATAGCCGACCACGTAGCTCTTGCCGTGGACGGCGATGGGCGGAACGATGAGGTTGTCCTGGTTCAGGATCCGCGCGCCCGGTCCCAGCCGGGCGGGCTTGCCGTTGAGCGTGGCATCGGGGAACTGGCCGAAGCGGATCCGTCCCAGCTGGGTATTGTCGGGGAAATGGCGATTCTGTGCTGCCGTGGCCGGCATCGTCAGCATGTCCAGCACGAGGGCCGTGCTGCCGGCGATGCAGGCCGGTGCAAGCAGCCACGCGCCGGCACGACGCAGCAGACTGCGTCGCTGCGGGTGCGACAGGCCGGATGCTGCAAGCTTTTCATTGCGTAGAGCGTCCTGGCGGGCCTGCACCTGTGGACGATAGGCCGTCCGTCGGGCAGCAAGGAAACGGGTGATCATGACAAATCCGATACAAGAGCAAGGGTCCGCCCGCAGCGTCCAGGTGCCACGGAACGGGATCCGGCACAATGGACCGGACCGGATCGACAGGGAGAGGTTCCCGGGTACCGACGGCGCTGGGTAAACAGATCAGGGCAGTGGTTCCTGGCGACCGCTGCAGCCGGCGGAAAGGCCTCGGGGCCTTTGTTGTTCGTTCAGTTGTTTGTAGCGAATGGGAACATCGTGTTACCAATTGTCGATAATGTCAGAAAAATTACCCAATGCCAAGTAGCCAAGAACGTAAAGCGTTGTTTCAGCATTGATTGCGAGGGAAGTGTGGAATGACACGACGGGGGATGGGCTCGGCCCGGGCCGGGCGACGGTGGCTGACGGGGCTGCTGGCGCTGGTCGGGTTGGCGTGGATGTGGGCAGCACAGGCTGCTGGCGCGGATGCGACGGGGGGGCCGGCGCGTTCGGTCGTCGATGATCGGGGACAGGCCCTGGCACCGCCTGCCCGGGTAGTGCGGCTTGTGTCGCTGTCGCCGACGCTGACCGAATCGGTCTGCGTGCTGGGCGCCTGCGATCGGCTGGTGGGGGTGGACCGTTTTTCCAACTGGCCGGAATCGGTGACGAAGCTGCCTCGTCTGGGAAGCCTCGGTAGCTTCAACGTGGAGGCGGTGGCAGCCCTGCGGCCGGATCTGGTGCTGCTGGCCAGTGATGGCCCGCTGGTGAAGCAGCTGGCACGGCTGGGCGTACCCGTGCTGGTGCTGTCGCCGCAGCGGCATGCTGACGTGGCTGACACGCTGGCGCGACTGGCCCGGGTGCTGGGCCTGCCGCAGGCGCGCGCGCAGCAGGTCTGGGAGGACATCCGCCGCGAACTTCACGATCTGGCAGAATCCGTGCCGGCGCGTGACCGTGGCCTGCGCACCTGGGTGGAGATCGATCCGGCCCCCTGGCTGGCCGGACCGGATTCCTTCCTGGGCGAGACACTGGCACTGCTGGGGCTGGCGAACGTCGTGCCGGCCGGCTCCGCTCCCTTCGTGCCGATGAGCCGCGAATGGGCATTGCAGGCAGACCCGCAGCTGTTCGTGATCAGCGATCCGCAGCAGCAGGGGCTGGCTGCGCTACGGGCCAGGCCGGGCTGGAGCAGGCTGCCGGCCCTGCGCGAAGGACGTGTGTGCCTGTTTGACGGGTCGGACCTGGATGCGCTGGTGCGCCCCGGTCCACGCCTGGCCGAGGGGGCCCGGCTGCTGCGGGACTGCGTGCTGCGGGTGCAGGGCGCGCCGGCGTCCGGACAGGCAGGACATTGAAAGGAAACAGCATGGAAATCGAACAACCGCCGCGCGAGAAACCCTACGAGAAACGGGAAGGGGAGCGGCGCGGGCTGATCATCGTCAACACCGGGGACGGCAAGGGCAAGAGCACGGCCGCCTTCGGGCTGGCGC
>ERZ773068.811-NODE-811-length-16081-cov-5.548609_pt1 | contig 16081 bp, 19 predicted proteins | sample MGYA00580620_ERZ773068 | MGnify/ENA primary metagenome ERZ773068 (study PRJEB29015, sample SAMEA2737983) | human oral metagenome | biome: human oral; feature: human-associated habitat; material: dental | place: China | collected 2101 ... | reverse complement strand
ATATATAAATATTTCAAGGTATAAAAGAATTTTTCGTGAGGTTTTAAGTATTAAATAATTTTTGTGAAATTTATTTAATTTGCAGCTATTTTTTACATAATGTATAAAAATAATTAATAAGGAGGAAAAAGTTGATATGCGCATACCTACAGAGTTTTTAAGTCCTGGTGATTTTGAAAAATTTGCTAATAAAGTTGTAGGTACTTTATTTAATAAGACTATTATGAGTTTTGGCGAAGGTCGTGATGGGGGAATAGATGGTTTAGATGATTCTGTAAAGCCAAGCATAATCGTACAATCGAAAAGATATCAACCAACAACTCAACCTTCAAAACTTTTAAGGATAATAAAGTCTGAAATTTCGACATTAGATGAAACTTCAAAAAAAAACAACTTTAATAACGATTTCGATTATGTTATAGTAACTAGTGCAAGATTAAATCCAAAAACACGGAATGAGATTCGTAAATTAAAAAAAGAGTGGATAAAAACGGATAAGCATATTATTGATGCTAATACATTAGAATCTTTGTCAGAAGATCCTAGTTACACAAAGATTTTTAGGGAATATAATCTAATAAATGGTAAATTAATTGATGAGATTGGAGAAATAAATCTAGAATTAATTAAATCTGAAGATTTTGATATGTTTTTTAATTTCGACTCAAATTACATTGTAATTACCACTGCAATAAAAAAAGCTTATGAATGTATGAGAGAAAATAAGTTAGTTTTCTTAGTAGGACACCCAGGGGTTGGAAAGAGTGTGAGTAGTCAGTATCTGGGCCTTTTAGCAAGTAAATGGAAGGATAAACCAGTTAGCGTAATATGTAGGAGTGTTGAAGATACAGATAATATTTTGGAAATGTTTCAAAAAGAAAAATCAATTTCATTAGATGATTTAAAAAATCGCTTTGTAGAGCCGAAAATAATGAATCAAACGACCCTTTATCGAATTCTAGAACGCTGGAAATCTGAAAAAATGATTTATGAAATCGAGGTTGAGAAAAAGCGGATTTTTGTGCTTTGTGATCATCATCACGAAAACGAGGGCATCCAGATTTCGTATTGCAAAAGTTGTGAAAATGTTCAGGAATCGCATTTTCCGCTTCCAGAAAACGCGGAGCACGCCGAAACAGTGCAATTCCTCAAAAAATGTGAACATTGTAAAAAATAATTTTTTTGTATGAATATTTCAGAAAATCTTAAAAAAAATCTACGAAAAATCCTTATCGAGGACGAAATCGAGGCCATCAGCGTCGTCAATCCTAAACAATTTGAGAAAAATATTGAAAATTTTGAAAAAATTCTTGAAGAAAATCGTCTCAAATACGCGATTCATTCAGTTTTGAAAGTCAATCATTCGAATGCTCTGCTTCGCGTTGCGAAATCGAAAAATCTGCGCGCGGATGTGTCGTCAATAGGAGAACTCAATCAGGCGCTTGCAATGGGATTTTCGGGCGAAAATATCACGAGCAACGGCCCAAAAAATCGAAAATTTCTGAACAAAAGTATCGAAATCGGCGCAACCATCGCAGTGGATAGTATTGAGGAACTTGAAAAAATCACAAAAATTGCCAGCGAAAAAAATCAAAAAATCTCGATTATTCCGAGGCTCAGTGCATTCAAAGATGCACCCCATGCGCGCTTTGGAATCGCAAAATGGCTTTGGAATCTTGCGATCAATATTATCGAAAAAAATCGTGAAAATCTCGATGTTTTAGGCTATCATTTTCATATCGATACTCTTGATGTGAATGCGAGAATTGATATTTTTTGGGAAAGTATTGAATTTTACAAAAAATTGCTCACGATTGGATTTGCGCCAAAAATTATTGATATCGGTGGATCGTACGGTACTTTTTACCAAAATGACAGCATCCAAAACTTCGGAAACTCTGGAGTAGAACATCAAAAAATGTATCAAAACCCTGAATATTCTGGGGAAAAATCTTTGGAGCAAATTTTAACAAAAACTAGCCAAGGAAAACCTACCATCAAAGATTTTCTCCGCGAAAATAATATCACACTTTGGATTGAGCCTGGTAGGTCACTTCTTGGAAATAATGTCGGTTTTGTTGCAACGACCGTGCTCGGAACGCGCGAGGACAGCCTCATCGTGAATACACACTCTTTCGCGCTGGGGATGCGCGAGGAAGAATTGCCAACCAATCCGATTCTCGTAGACGATGCGGACGGCGAGAAAAATAATTTTTATTATTTTTTGGGAAATTTATGCCTCAGAAGTGACATAATATATTCTCGAAATATCGGTTTTGCACGAAAAGTTCATGAAAATGACATTATTATTTTTCCAAATATGGCAGCATATCATATGGATTTTTATGAAACAGAAAGCATCGCTCATCCTAAAAAAGTAAAATTTTTTGAGGATAAAAATGGCGATTTGGCACGCGATTTCTAATTTTTATTTTTATGAATACACCGCAAAATACCGAAAATATCAAAGAACTTTCCGACGAAATGGGAAATACTTTTCTACCAATTTCTAATATTACTAATTTTATCAAGATGCAAAAAAATAATATTCTTCTCAACAAAAACACGCCAACACCTAAACAATGAGCGCAAGACAAAACGCTAACACCTAAAAAATGGGCGCAAGGCGAAAACAAAAGCAGGCCAACACCTAAAGAATGGGCGCAAGGCGAAATTGAGAAAAAAAACAGCCACGAAGCAAAAATTCAAAAAGAGCAATTTTTGAAACAATATTTTGGAATGGATGTGGACGCGACGCAAAATCGCCCAAATATCAAAAATATTAATCTCGATGACGAAAATGCTATTTTTCAATTTGCCGCATTACAAAACATCGCGTGTGCGTTTAGTTGTTGTATTGATACAACAACTCCTGGTAGAATCGAGGAAATTGGGAAAATTTTTCAAGGGCAAAATGACGGACAATTTGTGCATTTTGTAATTTATCCAAGCCCAAAATGGGGCGCAATTAAGTTACAAAACCCAAAAGAAGCACTCGCATATTTTGAGGTTTACCTCAAAGACGAACCGCAAAATGATGCCGAAAAAGCTGATGTTATGGCACAATTTCGCACACTTTCTCACACTGTAAAAAATCAAAATGATCATCAATAATATCCAAGAAGTTATCGGAAATACACCACTTTTTCTGATTCCAGAAAAAATCCACGGCATCAAGGGGCTCGAATTGTATGCAAAATGTGAATTCTTGAACCCGTTCGGTTCAGTCAAAGATCGCACTGCGATGGGACTCCTTCGTGAAGCGAAACACTACGAATATATCATTGAATCCTCGAGCGGAAATACTGCGAAAGCATTGGGAGTTTTGGCGAGTGTTCAGGGGAAAAAATTGCTCGATGTCTCAAATAAAATACATCTACAAGAAGTCGAAGATATTATCAAAATTGTTGGAACGGAAATCAAAAGTCTGCCGGCTGGTTCAGAGTGTCCCGACCCAACTAATCCAAATTCTCCACTCAAAGCCATCAATCGGATTATGAGTGAAAACCCTGGAAAATATTATTATACGGATCAATTTTCTAATACAGGAAATCCAAAAATTCACGAAGAAACAACCGCCAAAGAAATTGACGATGATATCGGAACGCCAGATTTTTTCTTCGCGGGACTGGGAACAACCGGCTCCAGTAAAGGAATCCGTGATTATTTTGCAAGCCGCGGAAATATGCAAAGCATTGGTATCATCACAGCAGGACGTTCGTATTTACCAGGTATTCGCAACAGCCAAGAAATGTTTGAAGTTGGGCTTTTTGACCCAAAACTCTACGCAGATTTTAGTGAAGTAGATGAGCAAAACGCGATTGACTACATGCTCGTACTTATCAGGAAATGTGGTCTCCTCGTGGGACCAACTTCTGGTGCTACATTTTTTGGTGCGCTTCAATATTTCAAAAAACAAAATCCTGAAGATCTTATTGGGAAAAAGGCGGTTCTTATCGCTTGTGATCGCTTGGAGTCCTACACTGGATATTTACGAGAAAAACGAAAATCTCTTTTTGAAGAAGAAATTTTGGAAACAATTCCAAAAAATTCAGAAAAAATCGCAGTCCAGACAATCGAAAATATTGAAGAAAATTCTGGCGAAATCCTCGTGGATATGCGAAGTTATGTTTCGTACGATCTTGGGCATATTAAGGGAAGTCTCAATTTTCCATTCGAGGATCTCAGAAAATATCTTGCGAGCGATTATTTGCCGTTTCCCAAGGAATCGAAAATTATTTTTATTTGTCCGTTTGGCGAAGAATCCGCGATTTTGGCGGAAATGGCGACCAGACTCGGATATAATGCAAGTTCGCTTGCTGGCGGATTTCTAGAATTTAGAGAAAAATTTCCTGAAAAAATTGTGTAAATTTTAGCAATTTTCTTTGAAAAAATCGACTTTTATGTTACAATGCGAGCATGAAAAAATTTTTACTCATTCTCGCGTTATTGTTCGGATTTTTTGGGAAAATTTTTGGCGCGCTTGCGTGTGCTTTGCCGCCAGATATTTTACATGAATTTCGAATTGATGCATCAGAAAATCCTGTCAAAATCGAGTACTCGCTCATGACTTGGGATAATCTCAAACCGCAAGTTCTCACAACGCTCGAAACTAATGCACATGGGAAAATCTCAGAAAATTTTGAAAAAATTCTCGAAGAAAATATCACAAAAAATACCAATTTTTCATTTGATGGTGCACCTTTTTCACTCAAATTCTTAAGTGGCTCGGTCGTTGAAAATACCGAAAATGAGCCTGGAAATTATTTGCCAAATCCAATTCTCAAAGCAACTTTTTCGACCGATATTTCTATCGATTGGGGAAAAATCAATACTTTTTCGCTGGATTTTAACAAAAAACCACTGCTCGATATTTCTCCACTCATTCATCCGTATATCGCGACGACAATGCAAAATCCGAAAAATTATGAGGGTTACGTGATGGATACTGACGGAAAAATCTGGGATTTGTATTCGGAAAATTCGCGAAAAATTGTGATAAAAAGTGAGTACACTGAAGAGGCAGAAATCAATCATTTTTCGCTCGCATTTGGGCTCAAAAATGAAAATTTCACCAACCCCAATGACACTCGTACCACCGCACCGCGAGCATCAACTCCTGATAAAATCAATAATTCTAATGCCGAAACCCTTGATCTTTTTCAGCCTGGGAAAACGCTCAAAAATTTTGTAGATAATTCTGCGACTATCGGACTCAAAATAATTGGGCTCGTGGTAGCGCTTCTCGCTGGGATGGCGCATGGACTTTTGCCGGGACATTCCAAAAGCCTGCTCGTTGGATATGTGTCAAGCAGCGGTAAATTGCAACGAAAAGAAATTTTTACCATCATCGCGGGCGTCACTTCCTCGCACACAATGTTCATTTTTTTATTGGCGCTCATTATCATCGCACTTGAAAAATGAACCAGTTTTTCCGCTCAAATAACAGAAAAATTCGGAGCATGACTTTATGTGATTTTTGGAATTTTTTTCGCTTGGCAAGCATTCAAATTTTTCAGAAAAAAATCGGATAATTTTGCAAATTTTGGACGAAATCCACTCAAAAATTCTCTCGAAAATCATCCGAGTAATTGTACATGCTGCCAAACTGCGAATACCAAAAATGCCTTAATGGTGGGACTTCTTGCGGGACTTGTTCCGTGCATTGATGCACTTGCGCTCTTCGTTTTTGCGATTGGAATCGGTAATGTTTGGTATTCTTTCCTGATTATTATCGCGTTTTCGATTGGACTTGGTTTGATGCTTGCTATCATCGCGCTTTCGCTTTCTTCTGGGAAAAATTTTCTTCACAAAATTGGACCAAATTTTGCCAATAATTTTTCTAATTTTTTGACGCTTTTTGCAGGGATTTTTCTCATTGTGATGGGACTTTCTAAAATTTTTTAAAATATTTTTATGACAACAAAAAAAATTCCAATTACGATTTTGACAGGTTTTCTTGGAAGCGGAAAAACGACACTTCTCAATCATATTTTGAAAGGAAATCACGGCCTTAAAATCGCGGTGGTAGAAAATGAATTTGGGCAAGCGGGGCTTGATGGCGCACTCATCAAGGCAGAATCAACTGAGGAAATCATCGAGGTTTCGAATGGTTGTCTTTGTTGTATGGTTCGAAAAGATTGGATGGATGCGATTGAGACGCTTCTGAATTCTGGAAAAGAAATTGATGCCATCGTGATTGAAGCAAGTGGCGCAAGTGAACCGCTTCCTATCGCGCAAAGTTTTTTGATGAATGATATGGATGGGCGCGTGCAATTGGATTCGATCATTTGTCTGATTGATGCGCTCAATTATGAAAATTTGTTCGCGCAAGATGCCAAAATCGCGCTTGAACAATTGGAATTTGCAGATTTTATCGTGATGAACAAAATTGATTTGGTCGATCAAGAAAAGAAAAATTTTCTCACGACGGCAATTCGTCGCGTGAATGCGTTTGCGCCAATTATTGAAGCAGAACACGGAAAAGTAAATATCGACCTCCTATTGGGAACTGGGCGATTTTCGCTTACTGATGCGATGGAAGAAAAAAATAATACACCCCACAAGCATGCTCACGACGATTTGGAAACATTTGAGTATACTGCACGCGGAAAATTTTTCGTGCAAAAAATGGATGCATTTTTTCGGGATTTGGACAATGATTGTTACCGCGTAAAGGGATTTGTGCAGTTTGTTGAAAAGCCCGATACTTGGTATTTGATTCAAAAAGCAGGCGCGCGTGTGACGATGGAGCCTTGGGAGGGTGATGCACCAGGAAAATCTCGTCTTATTTTTATCGGGCGAAATTTTAAGATTCCGCTTATCACCAAACTTCTTGATGATTGTTCGGACGCACCGAAATCAGTTTTATTTATGTAATTCCCAAAAATGTTTGGCAAAAATATGGACGACATTCACGATTTTTTGGAAGGAAATAAAATTAAAATTTTGTACATTGGAACGCGGTTTTGCTCGACTTGCCAAGCACTTTTTCCAAAAATTGAAGAACTCGCAAAAAATCTGGATTTTGTGAATCTCATGCGCGTAGAAATCGATGAAGTTCGCGAAGTTGCGAGCGCATTTCAGGTTTTGAGCGCACCAACAATTCTTATTTTTCACAATAAAAAAGAATATTTTCGCTCGTCGCGCTACACACGAATGGATGAATTTTCTGAAAAAATTCTCGCACTCAAACCGCTCACTGAAGGAAAAAAAATTTTTTCTGACGAAAATCCTTCATAAAAAATCCCCGTTGGGGGATTTTTTTAAAAAATTCCATGATCACGAAGTGTTTCTAATTGTTTTTTGTTCACGATTTTGAGAATTTCCGTCTCATCGAGATTTTTGATCTCATCAATGGAACCAGCAATTTTGAGCAATTTTTTGCGCGTTGTTGGGCCGATGCCTGGCAATTCTTCCAAAACATTTTTTTTCATAGATTTTCCGCGAGCGCTGCGGTTTGCCGTAATCGAAAACCTGTGTGATTCATCGCGCGCTTTCTGGATCACCATCAACTCGGGCGTTCATTTTTCGAACAAAATCGGATTTTTTTGTCCTGGCAAAAAAACTTCCTCTTCCCTTTTGGCAAGAGAACAAAGTCCCACATCGCCACCCAGAATTTCCGAAATTTGACGCCATTTCGCATCTAAATGTTCACTTTTTTCTGACAAAAATTTTTTAAGTTTTTCAGGATTATTTTCAGCGAAAAATTTTTCAATTCCAAGAGAAATCCCTTCCAAGGCTGATGAAAGCTGTCATTTTCCCCCATCAATGATAATTAAATTGGGGAAATTTCCCTGCAAAAGTCCCTCCATCGTTCGGCGCATCATCACCTCTTGATGCGATGCGAAATCATCGATTTCACCAGCGCGAAGCGATTTTATTTTATATTTTTTATAATTATCCGTATCGGGCTTTCCATTTTTTATCACCACACGACTCGCATACGTAAATTGTCCGTGCGTGTGAGAAATATCATAACATTCGAAAAAAATCGGTCATTTTTTGGGGATAGAATATTTCAATCGCTCCAAAATTTGCTCCATATGGCCGCGCGTGAGCGTATTGTTTTCAAGTGACTGCAATTCTTTTTTGTACGCAAATTCGCGCACCTGATTTTTGGTAAAATCCAAAAGTTCTTTTTTGGTGCCGATTTGTGGCGTCAAAATCTGAATTTTTTTCATTTGCAAAAATGCTTCCAAAATTTCATCGTCAAAATTTTTTTCGACCAACAAAATTTTGGGAATATCAGCAAAATCATCACTATATTGTCGCACCAAAAATTGTGAAAAAACCTCCGAAATCGTCGCTCATTTAGCATCCACACTTGAACGAAAAACGCCGATGATTTTCCCATCACGAACGCTTGTCAGGCCGACAAAAATCTGATTATATTTTTCCAAAATCACGCACGCATCCACATCGCCATCCACCATATCGCGCGCAATTTGTCGCTCAGAAAACATCTCGATGGCCGCAATTTCTTCTTTGATTTTTTGCGCTTTTTCAAATTCAAGATTTTTCGCAAAAATCTGCATTTTTTCTCGTAGATTTTCTAGAATTTTATTGGTTTTTCCTGACAAAAATTCTTGTAAATGAGAAATATTTTGATTGTGTTCGTTGATATTTTCCCTTTTCAAAAGGCACGGCGCCGGACAAATCCCGATATAATAATCCATACACGGCACGCCGCGACCAGCCTTATCCGTGATTGTGATTTTCCCACCAATATCAGAAAATTTCATCTTGCACGCACGAATTTTGAACATTCGCCTGAGTGATTTAATATTTTCCGAAAGATTCATTCCCTGCGTAAAAGGCCCAAAATATTTGGCGCCATCATTGATTTTTTGACGCGTTTTGATAAGTTCTGGAATTTTTCCTGTCGTGATTTTGAGATACGAAAGATTTTTGTCATCCTTCATCAAAATATTATATTTTGGCGAAAAATGCTTAATCAAATTGGTTTCCAGCACTAGCGCTTCAACTTCCGTCTGACACAAAATCGTCTCAATATCCACAATTTGTCCGACCATATTCCGCTTTGCAACGGTCAAATCTTGCCCTTCACGAAAATACGAACTCACACGCGAACGCAAATTTTTTGCCTTTCCTACATAAATAATTTTCCCCGCTTTATCCTTCATCTGATACACTCACGGCGTTTTCGGAAGGTTTTGCAAAATGTGCGCGATGTGCTCAGAAATTTTTTTCATGCGAAAATTATATCTCAAAAAAAATTTATGCAAGCCAAAATAACGAAAAATAGCGGAAAATTTTCTTGACTTTATATTTTTTATTTTAAATATCTCTATTGTTTTATTTGATGTTTATCTGAATAAAATTAACTTTTTCAATAATTCAGGGAGAAAAAACATGTCACCCAAACAGCATTTGCAATTTATTTTGATAAGTATCAGTACTGCCCTTGTCAGCACTATGATAGGACAAAATTTTGTGGATGGTATTTTTATTATAGGAACATTTATTTTGGGAATCGTGGCCATAGATATTGCGCTCGCATTCGATATGCGCGATTATAGCGTTCATCAAGTAAACGTGCCCATCTCGTGGTGTTTCACAATAGGTCTGATGCTGGGAATATTATTCGCATATGTCTTCGTGCGATTCAGTCCAAGTGGCACGAGTGTTGCAAGCTGAGAAACATTCAGGCATGCCGTACATTGATGCTCATACAGCTTTCTAGCATGTCTCGGGTGGTGGCGATTTAGTCATTGGTTTTTTCCATAATCCTGATACCAATCCCTCACTCGGTTGAGGGATTTTCTTTTTCAAAAATTTATTGACAAATAATTTTTTTGTCGTAAAATACAATAATCAATCAGGCTTTTTTATCAATTGTTTAGATAGGAGGTTAAAAATGGATTCTGATTTGATATTGATAGGTGCATTGGTGGCGTATGCCTTTTATTTTATGGACCATAAAAAAACCATACGAGAAGCATGTACAATGTTCGTAGTAGCGCATCTCGTAGCGCCGATATTAGCACTTGTTCCCATCGAATGGTTCGCGAGAGGAACGGGATTTCTCATCTTATCCATTGGAACCATCCTTATAGGATCAATACTTTCCATAATTATAATATTAGCCCTCTACGAGCCAATATCGGGCGAAAAAACGGTACGAAAAACTCAGGCCTTTCTCGGGTTTCTCGTACTCAGTACCGTCACATATTGGGCCTTACTCAAATGGGCCTTACTCAGAAATGAGTACTGGAATTTTTACCAAACCCTCGAGCGATTGGAATTGCTCTTGATTTGGTATGGTGTTCTAGTGGTGTTGACTGTGTTCATCGGATTTATATCCGATGAACTTGGCAAAAAAGCGCTCGAAAAGCACAAATATTAGATTTTTTTCACAATCTGTCTGCCCCTCACTCGAGGGGCTTTTTTGACAAAAAATTTTTTCCATATAGTGCTCGGACCGATGAGATTTTTCTTATCGGATTCTTTTTTCTTGTTCAATTCTTTTTTCGAAGGAATTCAAATACACAATCTACTCATGATAGATTTTTTATTTTTCATGGTATCTTGGGAATGATGGCAGCATTAGTCGCTAATTTTCCTGACAAACCCGTAAGATTTCCTGCCATTTTAGGACTTTTTACGTCAATTTTGATCACATTTTTTCCGTGGCAAATTTTACAAAAAAATATCATACTTGGATTTTTGGGAATTTTGATTTTTATTCTGCTCGTGATTACTTTTTTGAGCGGATTTCAAGAATCGCGAAGCGAAATGCTGAGCGAGCAAAAAGTATCAAATATTTCTTTGACAATGCATTTTGTTTTGTATAGCCTCGTTTCCAGTGGAATGAGTTTTGCTGGATTGATTGATGCGACAAAATACAATTGCTGCCACCAAGAAATTTATAATTATCTCGATAATATCAGCATATTCGTTTTTGGAATCGTGTTACTGAGTATTGTGGGAATCACTATGCGATGCGCTTCTCGGTATGAAATGAATATTGTGAGATAAATTCCCCCCTCGAAAGAGGGGTTTTATTTTGAGAAAAATTTGACAAAATATATTTTTTACATTAAAATAAATTCATCATTGTTTCAATTTTTTTAATCGAAAATTTGGGCCAATGATACTTGGCTCAGCTTTCTCTTTTTAGGAGATATAAAATGAAAGCTCTCAAATCAACACTCAAAAGCGTGTCTAATCGAGACGTTATATTGGCGGCCATGCTAATCGTGTGCATTAATCTCGACTATTCTCTTGTATGGAAAATACTCGGAATAGGCGGAAGTGTTGTTTCCGTTTTCGGAAAACTCATTTTGAAAAGACGGAAAAAACCGTTCTATGAGCATTGCAGGGATTTAATAGAAAGAATATTCGCTCTGATGACCCTATCTTTAATAGGGTATATGAGTTTACTATGGCTGTACGCTGAGACTCACGAAAGCGTAAATCTTGATTCATTTCTCCCTCCACTTCTTAGTTTTGCATTTTATACCACGATGGGTGGTATAGTATATGTGAATATTATATTAGTGGGAGAATGTCTTGATAGTAACAAGTCGGAGGAGAATTGAGCCACAAAACCCCACTCTTTGAAGAGTGGGGTTTCTTTTTTATGTAATTATTGTCAAATAATATAGATAATTTTGTGTGTTTATGATGGAATCATAAAAACCAAAGCCAGTACAAAAGAGAAAATTGTTTTCATAGGCTAAAAACTTAATCCAATTCGGCAATTTCAAATCCCATTTTTTCACATTCTTCACGATTTTGTTTTCCTGTGATTACCACACGACTCGCACTCGTCAAGTCTGACAAATATTCGCGTGCAATCCGTTTGAGATCATCAATCGTCGCATCAAGAATTTTTGTGCGGTTACGATTTTGAGTTTCTTTCGTGTATCCACGCAAACGCAATATTGCATCAGCTAGGGCTTCTTTGGCTGGTGAACTCGGCGTATCAATCTTCGCAATAACTCCAATTTTCGCTTCATCCAGACGCTCTTCGGCGTGATCGTTTTCCAAAAGCCACCGAATAGAGTTTTCAAAATCTTCAAAGGTTCCCTGAATTCGTGGATCACGATATGAGAAAAATCGGAAGCTTTCGCTCTCAGCATCATAACCCGCTCCAGAGCCGTATGCACCGCCTTGCTCGCGAATCGCTGTGTGCAAAAATCCGTCTCGCAAAAATTGTCCAAGAAGCACGAAAAGTGGCGCATCTTCATGTTCTGTTGGCACAACCTTCACAGCAAGCGCACAGTATCCCACCGCCAAATCTGTGAGCCACGCCTCATTGGTTCGGAACAGTTCAAAATTTTCTGACAAAAATTCTCTCACGGTCGATGTCACATTTTCTTCATTTTTTACAAAATTTTCTTTTGCAATCGTGAGCGTCCAGGCGTTATTTTGTAGCGCTTTTTGGTACAAATTTTCAGAAATTTCTACCATTTCGGCATCAGGTTTTTTGAGAAAATTTTTCAATGTAAAAAGTGCATCAATTCCGCCAATTTTTTCAGAAATATTCGCTGCAAGCGTGTGTCCATGGCTCGCGCGACGCATTGCAGTAGCATTTCCAGACGAAGTCAAAGCCGATTTCATCGTGAGCAATTTTTCATTGAAAATATTTTTCATCTGCTCAGTTTCGTGGAATTTGGCAGTTTTGAGCGCTTTTTCAAAAATATTCATCGCCTCCGCCGTATTTCGTTCCAAAAATTTTGCCGACGCAGAAAAATATCCGTGAAGATTTTTTTCGCCATATTTTCGATACAAAGTCCACGACGCCGAAAAATTCATTTTTTGAGAAATTATTTTTTGTGCTTCTGTATAGGACAAATCACCAAATCCTAATTCTCCAATCAAGCTCGTTACCAGAGAAAAAATCGGCAATTCTGCTCTTCTAAAATTTTGAAGTGGAAAAAATTGATTGACATAATTCAGATTATTCGTCGCCACCGAATAGTGCACATGGTTTGCGGAAATTTCCTCGCGACCGCTCACAGACTTCATTTCGCGCGGAATGTCCGACATCGCAATTTTTGGCAACAAATTCATATCTTGCGGCGTTTTTTGGCTTTCTTCCAATTTTTTCGCATTTTCTCGAATTTTTTCTTTTTCTCCAGAATCCAATGTGGATTCAATTTTTTTCAAATAATTTTTTTCTAAATTTTGTTCAACTTCCACTGCTTTTTGACTTGGAATCGCCACCACGCGCGTGCGATGCACATTTTCTACAAAATTTTCGCGAAGCAAATCTGCCAAATATTTTGGATTTTTAATTTTTTCGCGCATTTCGTCCAAAAGTTCGCTCGGATCGATCATATTTTTGAGGCTTTCATCGTGTGTGGCAGCACCAATTGCCTGCAACATCAGCGACAAACCGTACGGATAGCCCGTCCCGAGTTCGCGAAGCGACATCTCGATCTGATCCAAAATCCCCTCCGCCTCATCGGTTGGCACGCCATTTTCGAGAATTTTTTCAAAAACATCAAAAATCAATTTTTCTGTTTCATCAGCATATTTAGCATCATCTGTCACAATCCCCGTTGTAATGCGAATTTCTCGGCCAGAATCATCCATCATGGTAAGTGGCGAAATCGATGCAGCAAATTCGGCGGTTTCAAGCGCATGACGCAGTGGTGAGCCCGAATGTCCCAGCAAATATTGATACAAAATTTCCGCTTCCAAATGCGTTTTTGCATTATTGGCATGCCCCAGCAACCACGAAAATAAAATATGCGTCTGATGCGGATTTTCCGTGTCACTTGACGGATATTCCAAAATGGTTTTTTGCGGTGACAAAAATCGTGTTTCGTCGTTTGTAAGAACTTTTTCTCATTTTGAAGGGAAAAATTGTAGCGCCAATTTTTCAAAATTTTCCTGATGATGTTCAGCAGCAATATCACCAAAAGTAAAAAAAGTCGCATTCGTTGGATGATAGTGTTTTTTATGGAATGCCAAAAATTCCTCATAAGAAAGCGACGGAATAATCTGCGGCGCACCACCAGAATCAAAATGATACGTAGTTTCCGGGTGCAACAATGATTTATTCATCTCATACAAGCGCTCATACACATTTCCGTACACGCCCTTCATTTCATTGAAAACTACACCCTTGAGTATAAGATTATTATTTTCATCAAAATCAAATCGATGCCCCTCTTGCATAAAATCCTGCTCGCGGAGATTCGGAAAAAAAACTGCATCCAAATATACACTGAGTAAATTTTGAAAATCCTGCTTGTTTTCGGTTGCAAAAGGATACGCCGTCCAATCCGACGAAGTAAATGCATTCATAAAAGTCTGCATCGAGCGTTTGAGCATTCCAAAAAACGGATCACGAATCGGGAAATTTTTGGAACCACAAAGTGCTGTATGTTCGAGAATATGTGCCACTCCGGTCGAGTTATGCGGCATCGTACGAAGCGCGACCATGAACACATTTTCCTGATTTTTGCTCGCAAAATGAAAATGTTTCGCACCCGTCGCCTCATGCTCATAGCTTTCGAGCGTGATATCTAGCGTCGGCAAATATTCAGTAGAAATTTTTTTGAAAGTCATAAAATTTTTTTAAAAAATACTATCTCAAAAATTATACAAAAAAAGAGAGAAAAACCAAAAAATTTTGAAAAATAAAAAATCGCAAAAAATCCCACCAAATTTGCTTTGGTGGGAAAAATGCTACATTTTGCTTTTTTTGGATTCTATCTCAAGTTGGTTTCTAACAAAGTGAAAGAGGTTTTATAGGTTTACATAGTAAAAAATAATTTAAAATTTTGTCAATAAAAAATCCCTAGTAGGGATCTTATTTAATAAATTTGAAAAGAGTTTCGTTGGAAAGGCGGAATTTGGTGTATGGAGTTTCTGTTTCTGCGCGGTATCCAATCGGTAAAAGTGCCACAGGAACTTCATTTTCTGGAAGTCCAAGAATTTCCTGGTATGCTTTCGGGTCAAATCCAGACATCGGACAAGAGTCAATCCCAAGTTCAGCAGCAGCCGCGAGTCCAAATCCAAGCCCAATGTACGCCTGTTCTGATGCCAAGCGCAAATGTTCTGAAGCAGGAATATTTGCCAAGAAGTCACGAGCACCACTCTCATATCCAGCCAAAGCCTCACGCTTAGTCGCATCGCCACCAGACAATTCTACGAAAAATTCGTCCGCCATTTTTTGCAAGTCGGTATTCGCTACAAACACCAAAAGTTCAGACGAAGTATCGATTTGATTCTGATTCCAAGAAGCTGCCTTGAGTTTTGCACGAAGTTCATCATTAGAAATCACGAGTACACGGAACGGCATTACACCATATCCCGTCGGAGTTTTTCGGATTGCTTCAAGAATTTTAGCCAAATTTTCAGGAGAAATTTTACGTGAAGAATCGAATTTTTTGGTTGCATAACGCCAATCGAGTTTTTCAAGAAACGACATAATTTAAATTTAAAAAGTAAAGTATTTTTAGTATAAATTTTTCAATTCAAAAGTCAAAATTTTCTCAAAAAATAAAATCCCCTTTCAGGAATTTTATTCAGCAGAATCTTCATCGTCTACAAAATTTTCTGGATATTCTTTCGCATAATCCTCAATACGCCAGATTTTTTTCTTAACAATTGTTTGGCTTCCACCGCGAGATCGCACTGTAATAGAATCTGGAGTCGTTTCATCAAGCCCAAAATTCCATTCTGGTGCCATATACAACTGTCCTTCAATCAGTCGATCCTCCAAATTTGTCGTTCCGCCATATGGAATATATTCAAGCACATAATAATCCAAAGTTGGGTTCAAAATCGCGCTTTTCCCAAAATATGAAAGAGCCGCATCCATGCTGTATTTCTTATCAAATTTCCCCACACTTTCACCATTTACAAAAACTTCGTGTTCACCATCAGCAATTTTTTGCTTTACAGAAGCCTTGGCAGCAATCTTAAATTCTTCACCAGAATCAATTTTTACAGAAATTTCTGCATCTGTTGGATTGTCCACAATCACTGTGTTGAACTGAAATTTTGTATACAAATATGCAGCACCAGCAACGATGGCAACCACCACAAACGCCATCAGAATACGCATCAAAAGATTTTTCATAGAAAAAATTAAGAA
>ERZ773068.809-NODE-809-length-16086-cov-5.058200_pt1 | contig 16086 bp, 9 predicted proteins | sample MGYA00580620_ERZ773068 | MGnify/ENA primary metagenome ERZ773068 (study PRJEB29015, sample SAMEA2737983) | human oral metagenome | biome: human oral; feature: human-associated habitat; material: dental | place: China | collected 2101 ... | reverse complement strand
GTTCATCGGCTCGTGCACCAACAGCCGTATTGAAGATTTGCGCGAAGCCGCCGCCGTGGCCAAAGGCCGCAAAAAAGCCGACAACGTAAACCGCGTGCTGGTCGTGCCCGGCTCCGGCTTGGTGAAAGAGCAGGCGGAAAAAGAAGGCTTGGACAAAATATTCACCGATGCGGGCTTTGAATGGCGCGAACCGGGCTGCTCCATGTGCCTGGCCATGAACGCCGACCGCCTCGCACCGCAAGAACGCTGCGCCTCCACCTCCAACCGCAACTTTGAAGGACGGCAGGGCAACGGCGGCCGTACACACCTCGTCAGCCCGGCGATGGCGGCTGCCGCGGCGGTGGCCGGGCGGTTTGTGGACGTCAGAGCGTTGTAATACTCGCTTCGGCTTGCAGTTATACCGATTCCCTTGGCACAGCCAAAATTGTCATACCGCACTAGCCTGCCTGCCGGCTTGACCTATTTACTTACAATCGGACATAAACCGAAGATACACCCGCTTTCAACACGCTTGTTCATACAGGCCGTCTGAAAGCGGGTTTACCGCAATAGTAAATAAGCCATGAGTGAATTGACTGGCCAAACCTACGGCACCATTTGCCGGCTTTGCGAACAAGGCGACACGCCGGCGGATGACGAGCAATATGGAACGCGCCGCTGACGATCTGATGCATGCCTACATGGATTTGAACGACGAAGCGTGGCTGGACGAAGACCCGAAATATCTGGATTTTTTAGCCACCGCGGCGCAAGGGATTGAAAACCACCGCAGGGAAAACGGTTAGTTACGATGCAGACTGTCTGACACGTTTTTCAGACGGCCTGAACCTCGGATTCAAATTTCATCCGCTATTTATAAAAAGGAAACCATTGATGGTATACCCTCAACAAGCCATTCAATCTATTCTGCGGCTGTCCGCGCAAAAACGGTTGTTTACAGCTACCATGAACTAATCCCACCAATAAAGGCTACAACATGAATTATCGCGAAATTATTAACGAACTAAATGAAAACCTACATGCATTTCCCGAAGCCGAAACTGTATTTTCCGAAAAGCAGCCATGGTTGAAAGAACATTTTCTGCCTTGTATCAGTATTGACTTAGTGGAAATCAATCCCGAATGGAAAGGCATCACGCTACATTTGATCAATCCGCAGGAACCGGGCGACGGCTTAATCGGCGAGCTGACGCAGTTCGCCCATAATGAATTTATCGGGATTAACTGGCTTTCATTCCGCTTGACTGAAGACAACCGTTACGAATTTTTGGGTGACGAGCGTTATTTTCTCCGCAGCCCGGTCAACAAACATTTGCTGACCGATCCGTATTTGGAAAAATATTTTGCCGAAAACCTGAAAAAGTATGCCGAACAGAAAAAAGCATTTCAGGAAAAAACAGGGGATTACAACGGAGAGCCCTATTTCAGCAAGTATGACGGATTATTTCTGAACAGCTTAGGTGGAGAACGCATTGAAAGCAGCAACTGGTCAACCTCAGACGACATCCCGTCTGCTTACAAAATGACGCAAGACGAAGACGGGAACGTCACCATTACCCACAATGGCAATCGTTTTTACCATATCGCCTCAGCTTGCGGCTATTCCTATTCTCATGGCGCAGACAATATTGTCATGCTGTATGAGCCAATCAGCAGACTTGTTCTATTTACTTACGATTGGACATAAACCATGGGCGAATTAAACGACTAAACCTACGACACCATCTGCCGGCTTTGCGAACAAGGTGACACGTTGGCGGACGACGGGCAATACGCCGAAGCACTCGACCTTTATCGGTGGGCATGGGATTTATTGCCCGAACCGAAAACCGACTGGGAATCCGAAGACCTATTACAAATATTGGCCGATCATTCCGCCCGTACGGCGGCGGATGAAAGGCCGTCTGAAAATACCTGAAGCCGCACATAACGGGAAAACCGTTTTTCAGACGGCCTCCGCCCTGCCTGATATACCCCTACGCCATCCCTTCCCGCCACTGAAACCGGAACCGCCATGCTCCACCTCTACCAATCCAACCGCCTCGAAGACCTTGCCGAACTATTGTGGAAAATACAAGAAAGCAGCCCGCTGTCCGACCCGTTGCAGGAAGAGGAAATCCTGGTGCAAAGCCAAGGCATGCGCCGCTTTATCGAACACGCGCTGGCCAAAAGCGGCGGCATCGCGGCCAACCTCCGCTTTTCGCTGCCGGCCGGCTTCAACTGGCGGCTGATGCGCGAACTGCTGCCGGGCATTCCCGAACTCAGCCCGTTCAACACCGAAGTGATGCGCTGGCGGCTGTTGGAACTGTTTTTTTCAGACGGCCTTTCCGCCCCCAAATATTCCGCCGCGCGGCAGGCGTTGTCGGCCTACCTCTCCGGCGGCAGCGTCGCCGCCTACCAGCTCGCCGGGCAGCTTGCCGATATTTTCGACCAATATCTGGTTTACCGCCCCGATTGGATCGATGCCTGGCAAAACGGCGGTCTGATCGGCCTGGGCGAAGACGAAATCTGGCAGGCCGAACTGTGGCGTTTCCTCGACGACGGCAGGCAAATCGCACCGCACCGCGTCGCCCTGTGGCACAAACTGCTCGACGCACTCTCCGCGCCCGGAGCCAAGCTGCCCGAGCGGCTGTTCGTATTCGGCATCGCCACACTCGCCCCCATGTACCTTCAACTGTTGCAGGCCGTCGCACAACACAGCGAAGTACACATCTTCGCCCTCAATCCGGCGGCCGAATACTGGGGCAACATCATCGAACCGGCGCAAATGCTGCAAAACCCCGACGACACCGATTTGAGCCAAACGGGCCACCCCCTGCTCGCCTCGCTGGGCAAACAGGGACGGGACTTCTTCAACGCCCTGACCGAAAGCGAACTGCATACCGACCTGCAAGTGTACGCCGACGAACCTCTTTCAGACGGCCTCCTCCACCGCCTGCAGTACGACATCCAAACCCTCTCCCTGCCCGACGGCACGGCCGCACTCGACGACAGCATCCGCATCGTCTGCGCCCACAGCCCGCTGCGCGAACTGCAAATCCTCAAAGAACACCTGCTCGAACAGTTCGACCGCCGTCCCGACCTGCAACCCCACGACATCGCCGTCCTCACGCCCGACATCGAACCCTACGTCCCCTTCATCGAAGCCGTCTTCGGCGAACAAAGCGGACGGCCGCTGCCTTATTCCGTATCCGACGTCAAACTCAGCCGCCGCCGTCCCCTGCTCCACGCACTGGAACAAGTGCTGGAACTGTTTGACAGCCGCTTCGAAGCCGACAAAGTAACCGCCCTGCTCGACAGCGAACCCGTCCTCGCCCGTTTCGGACTGACCCGCGAAGACCTCCCCCTGCTGCACGACACCATCGCAAGCCTCAACATCCACTGGGGGCTGGACGCGGAAATGCGCGACGGCGCAGACCCCTTATTCACCTGGCAGCAAGGACTCGACCGGCTCGCCCTCGGCTGGCTGCTGCCCGACGGCGGCGGCCTGTGGCAAGGCATCAGCCCGTGGCACGCCGACCCCGGCCACACCGCCGTCCTCAGCCGTTTCGCCGCCTTCATCCGCCGCCTCGCCCGGTGGCGGCAGATATGGATGCAGCCCGAAAACATCGGCGGCTGGACGGAACGCGTCCGCAAGCTTGCCGGCGAACTCTTCTCCCCCGCGGAAGACGACGGCCAATCCCTACGGCAGCTCGAACAAGCACTTGCCCGCTGGCATCAGGAAGCCGAACTGGCCGGATTCGGCGGCAAACTGCCCTACTCCGTCATCAACCTCCATCTCGCCCGCTTCCTCGGCAGCCAAAGCGAAACCGGCTTTTTGCGCGGCGGCATCACCTTCTGCAGCATGGTACCCATGCGTTCCCTGCCCTTCAAAACCATCTGCCTGCTCGGCCTCAACGACGGCCTGTTCCCCCGCAACACCCGCGCCGCCGCCTTCGACCTCATCGCCCGCCACCCGAAAAAAGGCGACCGCGCCCGCCGCGACGACGACCGCTACCTCTTCCTCGAATCCCTCATCAGCGCGCGCGAACACCTCTACCTCTCCTACGTCGGCCGCAGCATCCGCACCAACGAAGCCCTCGCCCCCTCCGCCCTGCTGAACGAATTGGCCGACTGCATCGCCGACATGACCGGCAAAAGCACCGCCGAACTCTACGCAGGCCAAATCGAACAACACCCCCTGCAAGCCTTCTCCGCCCGCTACTTCGACGGCGGCAGCCTGAGCAGCAGCCGCCAAGACTACGCCGACGCACTCAACAGGCCGTCTGAAACACGCCCGCCCTTCTACACCCGCCCCTTGGAAGACGGCGAACCGCCGTTGTCCGTCAGCCAAAACGAACTGACCGCCTTCTGGAAAAACCCGGTCAAACACTGGCTGCGGCACACACTCGACTGGCAGCCCCCCTACCTCGAAGAAGCGGATAGCGCGGGCGAACCCTTCGCCCCGCCCAAAAGCCGCGAAATCGCCGCCGCCTACCTGCAGGCCCGGCGCGAACACCGTGACTTCGCCGACACCGCCGCCGAACTGACCGCGCAATCCATGCTGCCCGCCGGCCAACTCGGCACACTCTGGCGCGCCAACTTCGAAACCGCCGCCAAATCGCTGGAACAAGAAATCCTCGACAGCCCGAAACTGCCCGCCGCCCCCTACGAATACCTTTCAGACGGCCTCACCCTGCACGGCAGCCTGACCGCGCTGCACCTGCACGGCCAAATCCACTTCCTCGACCACCGGCCCAACGCCCCTGAAAAAATCGGCCTCTACCTGCAACACCTGATTTACAACACCGTCCGCCCCGCAGGCAGCGGCGACCTCTCCAGCCGCTGGGTGCTGCCCGATGAAATCCTCACCCTGCCCCCCGTACCCGCCGGCCAAGCCGCAGAAATCCTCAACGGCTGGCTGGCCTACTACCTCATCGGCCAAACCCGCCCGCTGCCCTTCTTCCCCAAAACCAGCCTCGCCGCCGCGCAAACCCTGCTGTCCGAAAGCAAAAAAAGCGAAGACGAAAAGCTGCAGGCCGCCCGAAAAGCCGCCGCAACCCACTACTTCGGCGGCAAAATGAACGTCGGCCAAGCCGACTACGCCGAAGTCGCCCTCGTCTTCGGCAAAGACGAAACGCCGCCGATAGAAAGCGAACTGTTTTGGCTGCTCGTCGAAAACCTCCTGCTGCCCACCCTGTCCGCATTGCAAGAGGCCGTCTGAAAACCCGTTTTCCGGTTTTCAGACGGCCTCCCCCTGCAACAATGCAACCCTACTCCTTCCCTATCGGCAAATGAGGGCGGACTTCAGCCGCCTTTTCAGCACCTATCGGGGTTTATCGGCCGAAACCCGCCCAATCCGTACATCCGTTCCTTTTTCCGCTTGTCAGGCCGTCTGAACGTTTCAGACGGCCTTTGTTGCAAACAATGGCGTTCTTGGTTACCGAAATGGAAGGCTGCTTACCGTTGGGCTGTTGAGCGGGATTTCCCGTTTCATATTTATGATGAGTCACGCATAAGAGGACTGTGGTTAGCAAATATCAAAACACTTTCACGTTTTCTCGATAAGCAGTCTGACGACCCACTAGCCGGTCTGATTGCTGATTTTGTAGGTGACGGCATGGTTTCGATGGGAGATATTTTGTCGCATTTTTCTACTTTTCCTGCCTGCGGCTCGGAGGTCTATCGGATGCTGGCAAATCGAGGGTTGTTTTTTGACTTAGAAGGTCCTCTCTCTGCCGATACTTTGATATGGAGAAAAAATGACTGATCCGGACAAACAAAAAAAGACAACTTCCCGAGGTAAATTAAGTCTTTCTGTCAATGAATATGTGCGTCACATTCCTACCAATCGGCAGTACTGGATCAGTAAGCTGATTGACCACACTTATATTTTGGCTGCTGATGAAAACGGCCAAGAAAAAGTATTAAAAATTGAAGAATTGGGGTTGCCGGAAACCAATATTATTCCTTATGCGGGAGACTTAGATCAACTTGAAGATGAGCTTTGGGAAGAAGCAAAATATCGCCATAAATTGATCCAGCCATTGTTGAAAGATGAAATCACCGGCAGAACAACCATTGAAGCGTATACAAAGGGAAAAGGAGTGAGTTATTCCTCCCTTTACTGCTGGCCGCGTGTTTATAAAACCAGCAACAGTATTTCTTCTCTAAATTTCTCGACAAAGAGGCTGGTTGAAAGGTACATCCAGATTCGATAAAGAAACAGAAAGAATCATTCAGCAGGCAATTCAGAAATATTACTTGTCAGAGCAACGTCTGTCACAAATCAAGGTAATCCAGCAAATACGGGTTTTATGCCATCAGCAGGGCATCAAACTGCCGGCAGACAATTCGATAGCTCGGCCGCTTTCCCGATGTATCTTATCCTTTGGATGTGATCCAAATTGACCATACGCCGATGGACATCGTCTTGGCGGACAATAAAACCCGCCAAGCTATCGGACGGCCTTGGTTGACGGTTGCGATTGACGTTTACAGCCGCATGATCTGTGGTTATTACCTGTCTTTGGATTCTCCATCCGAAATTTCGGTTGCTATGTGTATTGCCATTGTGTACTGCCGAAAGAGGAATGGCTGTCAGCCAAGGGGGTAGATGGTGAGTGGAAAGTTTAGGGTTACCGAAAAAAATCCATGTGGACAATGGCATGGATTTCCGTACCGAAACCCTGGAAAAGGCCTGCCTTGAGTATGGTATTACCTTGGAATACCGGCCTGTCAGGGTGCCGAATTACGGTGGTCATATTGAATGCCTGATCGGTACGCTGATGCGGGAAAGTCATCAATTAGCGGGTACTACGTTTTCCAACATAAAAGAAAAAGATAATTATAAATCAGTCGATAAGGCATCGTTCACGTTTGATGAACTGGAAGAATGGCTGTTGAATTTGATTGTGAACATCTATCACAAGCGTATTCACCGTGGTATTGAAATGCGGCCTGAAGATAAATGGGATCTCGGCATTTTCGGTAACGGTCGCGAATATATCGGATGCGGATTACCTGATATCCCTGTGGATAAAGAAAGGCTCATGTTGGATTTCATGCCTTTTACCTACCGTACCATACAGGCTAACGGCGTGACTTGGGACGGAATGCGTTATTTCGACTTCTGTCTGGCACCGTTTATTGGGAAGAGTGAGAACGGCAAATCGTGTGAATACCTGTTTCGACGGGATCCGCGCAATGTGGCAGTCATTTACTTTTTTAATCCGAATTCAAAAAGTTATGTCGGTATTCCTGCAGCGGATCAAAAGTTTCCCCGAACAAGCGTATGGCAACTGCGAGAAACAAAAAAACGTTTGCGTGAATTGGGAAGAAAAAATTACAACGGGCATCAACTGATTGAGGCAATACAGCAGATGAGTCGTTTAGAAGAGAGCGCACAACAAAAACTTTGAAAGCACGACGGAAAAGGCAGCGCAATGTTCTTCACGATAGGCAGATTACCCCTATTCAACCCGACGTACCCCGAAACCTGCCACCTGTTTCGGAGATTGCAGTACCGGATGTGGCCGTAAAAGTTGAAATCAAACCATTTGAGGACATTGAGTGATGGAATGCTATCCACATATCAACCCGAAGTTTCGACACTGTTTATCATTGTCGGATGAAGAGCGGATCACTTTTATCCGGGAATCTCGTTGGATTGGTTACAGTCAAGCGCGGGAAATCCTGCAGCCGTTGGAAGAAATGCTGAATTACCCGAAGAAACCGCGCATGCCAAATATTTTGTTGGTTGGTGAATCAAATAACGGCAAAACAACTTTGATTCATCATTTCTACAAAAAGCATGGTGAGGCATACGGAAACGAAGATCAGAACCTGATTAAGCCGATTCTGATGATCGAGTCCCCTGCTACGGCCAGTGAAAAAGCACTGTATATGGCTATTTTGAACGAGTTAATGGCGGTATACCGAGATTCAGCGGCAGTCGAGACGCTTTACACGCAAACTTTGCATTTAATGCGTACTTTCGGGGTAAAAATGCTGATCATTGATGAATTTCATTCAATGTTCAGCGGAACGGCCCGCAAACAGCGGGACATGATGAATACTTTAAAACGTCTGTGCAATGAATTACAGATCCCAATCATCGGCGTAGGTACGGAAAATGCGGTCAATATTTTACATACGGACAAACAGTTCGCCAGCCGTTTTGAAGTCTGGGAATTGCCGACATGGGAATTCAACGAGGATTTCCTGCGCTTGATGCTGTCTTTTGAATCCGTCTTGCCTTTAAAAGAAGCGTCCAATCTTGCAAGCCCTGATATGGCAAGAGCAATCTTTTACAAAAGCAAAGGCAATTTGGGTAATGTGAGCAGGCTTTTGGAACGCTGTGCGGTTGAGGCCATCCGGACAAAAACAGAAAAAATAAATTTGAAAACTATTGAGAAGCAGAAGAACTTTATGTCTACTATAAACGGGCTAGTATGAAAATGCGTACTCCGAAAATTATTCCGGGAGAATCTTTAAGCTCTTGGATGATACGCATATCTTTGTTGAACGCTTGCGATATGTGGACTTTATCTTGGAAAATCCGAGAGAAAGGCCATCTCCTTACGAGTGACTTCGAGCGAAATCTCCCTGCAGAACGTATCCATCAACTGTCGGAGGCTTCCGGCAGACCGTATGCCGAGATTGATGCTCTACTGTTGATTCACTCTGTGCGACAGCATACAGTAGTATTGAACACTGCGGGCAAAATTTGGCCTTGGCTGATACCTATTGGTATCTGTTATAGAAACCGGTTAATCGGACAACCATTTTGCCCGCAATACTTTCAAGAAGGCACTCCCCATCTTCGTCGTGAGTGACGTATGGCGTGGGCAACAGCTTGCAATAAGCATCGGATTTTGTTGCAAGACTGCTGCCCGGAGTGCGGATTTTTATATTCACCTACCAAATTAACCGGCTTCGAAAGGAGCATGGTATTTTGTCATCACTGTGGCCACGACATGCGGAAAAATTCGGCTAAGCCTGCTTTTTCTGCCATACAGTCTGCAATCGAGAAGAATAAGCTGTGTTGTTTCGGGCAGAAATGCGATATGTCCACATGGCTGCTCACTTTGGATAATGCAGTCTGTTTAATTCGGAGAGCAACTTCGGCACCCACCGGATACATCAGTACCATGTTGCACGATTTAGGACTACTCCGACTACCGGAGTCTCCGAAAACCGGCGGAACATTCGAATGGTTGCCAATTTGGGAACGTCATGCCTTATTAGAAGCCGCAGCCTGCGTGATAAGCCAACGCATGTCCAATTTGATTCAATCGGCTCAGAAAAATCGTGTAACAAAAAGCACTTTACTAAACACATTACATAGAGATCGGTCTCCTGTTTTTGTCGAGTTATACGATCATCTCCCGGTTAGTGAGCGGGCTTCAGGGGTAAAAACCAAGCACAACTGTCCGCAATCGGAACAAGCCGTAATGAAGAAATGGGCTCGTTTGGAACGTAAAATTCAAAGAGTCATTGCATCATGAAAGACTGCTCCCAATGTGGTAAATCCGTGCGGATATACAACCGGGTCTTCAACGGAATGGGGTATTGTACTGCCTGCTATAATCGGGAGTTCAAACACAAGCCCTGTGCCAAGTGCGGCGTGATTTACCGCCTGCCTCACCGAGAAAAAGATGTCGTTTGTGACAAATGCCAGAAAAACCGTCCGTGCCTGCGTTGCGGAAAAGAACATTACTCCATCGGAAAGCTGACTCAGTACGGTCCGGTGTGTCATGCTTGTGCTGTTTATTTCAGGGAGAAAAAAATCTGCTCTGTCTGTAAAAAGCAATCTTTCGGAGCTACCCGTTTGGGGAAAAGCGGTACGGGCGCTTGGTTTTGCCCAAGTTGTTATGGCAAGGCTAAAGGCCATGCCAGCTGTCCCAAATGCGGTAGACACCGGATGTTACAAAAACAGAGCACGGAACCATGTGCAAAAAATGTGCTACTGAAGGGCATACCAACTGCACAATCTGCCATGCCGAAATACCCGCAGGAAAAGGAAAAAAGTGTGATAATTGTGCTTGGGCGGAAAGGTTGGCACACCGAATAAATTTACTCAAAGTTTCCGTTCGGAAAGGGGCAATCCGGGACGCATTTCCTGTCTTCGCCCTGCGGTTGGCACAAGATGTCGGCAACGATAAAGCCGCCATGACCATAGAGCGTTATACCCCTTTTTTCCGCGTTGCAGCGCAACAATGGCCTACCTTGCCGGATTCTCCAACCATTTTAAGCCACTTTAAACCCAAAGGTATGCGCCGTTATCTCAAGGTTAAACAATGGCTGGAACAATTACCCAATCAGAAAACCGATAAAACGTTGGCCGTAAATTTAGCGGAGCAGGACAGAATTAGAGTTTTACGGGGAAAGTTGGCCGGCAACCCCGTTGCGGAAAGCTTATTTGACAGTTATCACGATAAATTACTTGCTAAACATCACACTGGTAAAACCTCTATTAGTTCCATCCGTTTGGCGATGCAGCCTGTTGTCGGTTTAATACAAGGTTTGAACCGTTTTCCAAATCAGGCAGACATTGATGGCTATTTGCGAAAAAACCAGGGCAGAGAGCCTCACTGACTGGGTTTATCAGTTACCTACGCCGTGAGTATACTTTGGATTTGCACATCAGCAAAGTCACGAAAAAAGACCAACAGCGAATGAAAGTTGCCAAAAGGAATGCTTTGGAAAAAAGGTGATTGCTTATATCATGCGTTGCTACAAAGATCCGGACGCTTTCCGGTTACATGATTGGCTCAGACTGGCTCTGCCGTATTTCCATTGGCGGGAAATACCCTCGGAGTATACTGTTACCGAGCACCCTGGCGGTTATATGGTATCCCAATCGGGAGAAGAAATGTTTGTCCACAAACTGACAGGTGAATTCAGTTTTATGAAAAAAGTTATGGCTGAAATAGATTAGCATCCATGCCGGGTTACATTAGCATTACCAAAATATTAAAATAACTTACCAAAAATTTGATAGTTAGGATCATTCCGCTTCAACTCGAAACTTATTTTAGTTCCCCATAAAAATTAACCTAATTTACAATTATAAAAATATCATTAAGAAAGCCCTTACTTATGAACCGCACCCTGTACAAAGTCGTATTTAACAAACATCGAAACTGCATGATGGCCGTTGCCGAAAATGCCAAACGCGAGGGCAAAAACACGGCCGACACCCAGGCTGCAGGTATTTCGCCAAATGATATTTCGGGCTTTACAGGTTTTATCCATTCTATCTCCGTTATCTCATTCTCCCTTTCATTACTCCTCGGCTCTGCCCTTATTCTGACTTCTCCCTCTGCCAATGCCCAAGGCATCGTTGCCGACAAATCCGCACCTGTACAGCAACAGCCTACCATCATGCAAACCGGTAACGGCATCCCTCAGGCCAATATCCAAACCCCTACTGCCGCAGGGGTTTCAGTTAACCAATACACCCATTTCAATGTTGACAACCGTGGTGCTATTTTGAACAACAGCCGTCGGAACGTGCAAACACAGTTGGGCGGCTGGATACAGGGCAACCCCTATCTTGCAGGTGGTGAGGCCCGTGTCATTGTAAATCAAGTCAATTCGGCTAATCCCTCTTTGTTGGGCGGATATATCGAGGTGGGTGGCAGACGTGCCGAAGTGGTGGTGGCAAACCCTGCGGGAATTCAAGTGAACGGAGGGGGATTTATCAATGCCTCCCGTGCCACTTTGACTACAGGCCAACCGCAATATCAAGCAGGAGGCCTTAGCGGCTTTAAGATGAGGCAAGGCAATGTTGTAATCGCCGGACACGGTTTGGATGCCCGCGATACCGATTACACGCAGATATTGAGCCGCGCGGTTAAGATTGATGGGCCTGTGTGGGGTAAAGATGTGCGTGTGTTGGCAGGGCAAAATGATGTCTCAGCCGATGGCTCTATCCAGTCTTCACACTCCCCTGCTGCGAATACAAATTCCGCCAACTCACTGTATGCCATCGATACAGGGGCATTGGGTGGTATGTATGCCGGTAAGATCACCTTGATCAGCACTGACCGTGATGCATCCGTGCGCAATCAGGGGCAATTGTTTGCCTCAGCCGGCAATGTGGCAGTGAATGCCGAGGGTAAACTGGCTAACACGGGTACGATTGCGGCGACCGGAGAAAATCATGCGGTTTCACTTCGTGCCCGCAATGTCCGTAATAGCGGTACGATTGCCTCACAGGATGCGGTCGATATCCGAAGCCGGGGGTTGGACAACCGCAACGGCAGCGTAACCGCTGCCGGAGTGCTGTCTGTCGACAGTCGGAACATAGACAACCGAAACGGCAGTCTTTTGTCCGTCAACAATACGCAACTGACCGTTTCGGACGACCTGGATAACAGGCATGGTGAAATCGCCACCAACCGGCAGTTGTCTATTCACGATAAAAATCAAAACACTTTGGCGCTAAACAATGCGGACGGCACGATTCAATCTGCCGGTAATATATCACTGCAAGCCAAATCACTCGCCAACAATGGCACATTAACAGCCGGGAACAAACTGGATATCGCCTTGGCGGACGATTTCGTCGTAGAACGCGACCTCACTGCAGGCAACCAATTAAATCTAAGCACAAAAGGCCGTCTGAAAAATACCCATACCCTACAAGCAGGCCATACGCTCAAACTCAATGCCGGCAATATAGATAACCAAGTTACAGGCAAAATCATTGCCGGTGAGCAAACGGACATCACATCCGAACAGCATGTAGACAACAGGGGCTTGATCAACAGCAACGGTTTGACCCGCATCAGTGCAGGTCAAACCCTGACCAACACAGGGACAGGCAAAATCTACGGCAACCATATTGCACTGGGCGCGCAAAAACTACTGAACCGAGAAGAAGCGGCAGAAGGCGGCACCAAAGCGGGTGTAATAGCTGCAAGGGAACGTTTGGACATCGGGGCGCGGGAAACCGGCAACCGTAACGACGCCCTGATTTCAAGCGAAGGCCGCCTGAACATCGGCGGTTCGCTGGATGGGAACAATGAGGCATCGGGACGTGCCACATTGCTGACCAATACCGGTGCGAAAATAGAGGCCGGCAGCGATGCACGCATTTCGGCCGGCAAACTGTACAACCTCAATGCGGATTTCAGGGTCGAAGACTATATCGACTCGCAACGGCACCTCCAATCCTTTTACCGCAATGCCGAAGCAGTACCGTTTTTCACTCAAGACGACGGCCATCACCTTAAGGAAGATCATGATCTGAATTTTTATTTCAAAGACGGAAGGCATATCCATATCCACAAATACGGTGTGGAAGGCATTTGGAAAGCCGACTACACCCAAACCGTCTACAAACAGCACATCATTGCCGACCGGCCGGGTGAAATCCTCATCGGCGGCAATTTGAATGCGCAGGGAAACTGGTCAAACCAAAACAGCCGCATCTTGGTCGGCCTGGATTTAAATTCCGACGGTATAACCAACTTGGCCACCCTGATGAAGGTGCGTACAGCCAACGACGGCATGATGCGGCGCGGCAGTTATGACAGACATGGTTCCCGCGGACGCCGTCATATCGAGTTTGACAAGGATGCCCATCCCGTAGTCAGCCCGCCGATACGCGAAACGGAGTTTGAACGCCCCGTTAGTACGGTAAAACAACATGCGGGAAACCTGCAGCCCGCCGGCCAAGCCGGATTGGCCGGAACGCCACGGCCGAACTTGTCAGACAGCCTTGCCGTCAAAAGCAATACGGGCACGGTCAAACTGCCTAGCAGCAGCCTCTACACCGTCCACACCGGTAATAAAGGCTGGTTGGTTGAAACCGATCCCCAATTTGCAGACTACCGCCGCTGGTTGGGCAGCGACTACATGTTGCAACAACTGAAATTGGACACCAATCATCTACACAAACGGCTAGGCGACGGCTACTACGAACAAAAACTTGTTAATGAACAAATCCACCAGTTAACAGGCTACCGCCGACTCGACGGCTACAAAAGTGATGAAGAACAATTCAAAGCTCTGATGGACAACGGCCTTACTGCTGCCAAAACATTCGGCCTTACCCCGGGTATCGCCTTGAGTGCAGAGCAAGTTGCCCGCTTAACTTCAGATATCGTTTGGATGGAAAATCAAACCGTCACCCTGTCTGACGGTTCGACTCAAACCGTACTGGTTCCTAAAGTCTATGCCCTGGCGCGCAAAGGTGATCTCAATACCTCCGGCAGCCTGATTAGTGCCGAACAGGTCTTACTTAAACTGCAAAACGGCAACCTGACTAACAACGGTACCATTGCGGGGCGGCAGGCCGTACTCATCCAAGCACGGAATATTAACAGCAACGGCAACATTCAAGCCGACCAAATCGGCTTAAAAGCTGAAAAAAGTATCAATGTAGACGGCGGGCAGGTACAAGCAGGCAGGCTGCTGACTGCCCAAGCGCAAAATATCAATCTTAACGGTACAACCCAGACCTCCGGTAATCAACGCAACGGCAATACCATCGTCGACCGCATGGCACAGATAAGTGTAACCGGTGCTTATACACGCGGGGCGGACAACAGCGGCACAGACGCTATCCTTGCCCTGCGTGCCGACAATGATATCAACCTTAATGCAGCCACTGTCTCTAACCAAGTTAAAGGCGACACCACCCAAATTACCGCCGGCAACAATCTCAACCTCGGCACCATCCGCACCGAACATCGCGAAGCCTATGGCGCATTAGATGACGAGAACCATCGCCATGTCCGCCAAAGTGCTGAAGTAGGCAGCAGCATCCGCACGCAAAACGGCGCACTGCTCCAAGCAGGCAACGACTTAAAAATCCGCCAGGGCGAACTTGAGGCCGACGAGGGTAAAACCGTCCTTGCCGCGGGACGTGATGTCACTATCAGCGAAGGACGCCAAATAACCGAACTGGACGCCGCTGTAAGCGTAAAAAGAAAAGGCATCCTTTCCAGCACCAAAACACACGACCGCTACCGCTTCAGTCATGATGAAGCAGTCGGCAGCAACATCGGCGGCGGCAAAATGATTGTTGCAGCCGGGCAGGATATCAATGTACGCGGCAGCAACCTTATTTCTGATAATGGCACTGTCTTAAAAGCAGGACACGACATCGATATTTCTACTGCCCATAATCGCTACACCGGCAATGAATACCACGAGAGCAAAAAATCAGGAGTCATGGGCACAGGCGGATTGGGCTTTACTATCGGTAACCGAAAAACTACCGATGACACTGATCGTACCAATATTGTCCATACAGGCAGCATTATAGGCAGCCTGAATGGAGACACCGTTACAGTTGCCGGAAACCGCTACCGACAAACCGGCAGTACCGTCTCCAGCCCCGAGGGGCGCAATACCGTCACTGCCAAAAGCATAGATGTAGAGTCCGCAAACAACCGGTATGCCACTGACTACGTCCATACCCGGGAACAAAAAGGCCTCACCGTCGCCCTCAATGTGCCGGTTGTCCAAGCTGCACAAAACTTCGTACAAGCAGCCCAAAATGTGGGCAAAAGTAAAAATAAACGCGTTAATGCCATGGCTGCAGCCAATGCTGCATGGCAGGGTTATCAAGCAGCCCAACAAATGCAACAATTTGCTCCAAGCAGCAGTGCGGGACAAGGTCAAAACAACAATCAAAGCTCCGGTATCAGTGTGTCCGTTACCTACGGCGAACAGAAAAGTCGTAACGAGCAAAAAAGCCGTTACACCGAAGCGGCAGCAAGTCAAATTATCGGCAAAGGGCAAACCACACTTGTGGCCACAGGAGGTGGGGAGCAGTCCAATATCAATATTACAGGTTCCGATGTCATCGGCCATGCAGGTACCACCCTCATTGCCGACAACCATATCAAACTCCAATCTGCCAAACAGGACGGCAGCGAGCAAAGCAAAAACAAAAGCAGTGGCTGGAATGCAGGCGTAGCCATCCAAATAGGTGATGGCATCAGTCTTGGAATTACCGCCGGAGGAAATCTCGGCAAAGGTAAAGGACAAGGGGAAAGTACTACCCACCGCCACACCCATATCGGCAGCACGGCCGGCAAAACCACCATCCGAAGCGGCGGGGATACTGCCCTCAAAGGTGCGCAG
>ERZ773068.805-NODE-805-length-16146-cov-32.108694_pt1 | contig 16146 bp, 16 predicted proteins | sample MGYA00580620_ERZ773068 | MGnify/ENA primary metagenome ERZ773068 (study PRJEB29015, sample SAMEA2737983) | human oral metagenome | biome: human oral; feature: human-associated habitat; material: dental | place: China | collected 2101 ... | reverse complement strand
AGCGGCTTTTGCAGCTCTATCCCAACATTGCTATGGGGGATATTGTCAGGAAAGTAGCCGATGGAAGCCAACTGACTTCTTTTGAGCAGCAGTATATTAATACTATGAGCCGGATTTATCAGCGGGAGGATGCTTTTTTCAGCACGTTTGCTGCTGGTAATAATGGCAACTATGATACGAAGGTCTTGCCTCAGCTTTCCCGTCTTCCAGATGAGTTCTCCTATGAAGAATTGGAAAAACTGGCTACGGCAGATGCTATGGAGCGAACTAATAACAATGATTTAGGCATCGATAATGACTTTTATAAGAAACGTTTGGCCAGAAAAATCAAGAAGTTCAAGGGCTTCCAATCCAAGCAGTCTTACGAAAAGTCTCCCGAGTACAATGATTTGCAGCTGGTTTTGGAGCAATTTGCCAAATCAAAAACCAATGTCATCTTTGTCATTCCACCGGTCAATGCCAAATGGATGGCCTATACTGGACTGAGTGAAGAGATGTACCAGCGGACGGTTGAGAAGATTAAGTTCCAGCTGGAAAGTCAGGGCTTTACAAATATTGCTGACTTTTCTAAGGACGGCGACAAGCCTTACTTTATGCAGGATACGATCCACATGGGCTGGAATGGCTGGCTGGCCTTCGACAAGGCTGTAGATCCTTTTGTCTCTAACCCCCAACCTGCTCCCAACTATCAGATCAATGAAAAATTCTTCAGTAAGGAGTGGGCTAATTACACGGGCGACTACGAGGAATTTGTCAAATAAGAATGCAAGCTGGAGGGAGAAGACATGATTCGCTTGGCGGAAACGCGAGATATCCCGGCAATTTTAGCAATTTTTGAGCAGGCTAGGGAATTTATGCGGACTATAGGGAATCCAAATCAGTGGCCGGCTTCCTATCCGAATCGTCAGTTGGTAGAGGAAGATATTCGGGCGGGTCACTGCTATGCTTTTGAAGAGGCTGGGCAAGTTGTTGGAACTTTTGCGTTCATCATCGGACCAGATCCGACCTACCAAGAGATTGAAGGTGCTTGGCATTTTTCAGAGCCCTACGGTACAATCCACCGTATCGCTTCAAATGCACAAGTCAAGGGTCTGGCTTACCAGTGTTTTGACTTTTGCCTGCAGCAAATTTCCTATCTCCGCATCGATACGCATGCGGATAACCATCCGATGCAAGCAGCCATTCTCCGCTATGGTTTTAGCCAGTGTGGTACGATTTATTTGCCAGACGGCAGCCCTCGGCTTGCCTATGATTATCACCAATAATTATTAGTTGGTACTTATCGAGTTTTTTTATTTTTATATCCAGTAAGTTTATAATGAATTAAGTAGTTTCATATGATTCTTTCTAATGATATCCTAGTCACATTAGACTATAATTCGTATGGGATCTTTTGCTTATACTAAAATACGCCACAATACTGTCTGTGAATTTCCACGTTATCGAGATGATAGGTTTTATAGACATAGTACTTGATAGAAATGCAAAAATAGATGTGGATAAAATTGTGATTCATTTAACGAGAAGTGGTGACAATAGACGACAGATTAAATGGATTGTATAGCCTTTATAAGAATAGCAATTTCTCATATGAAATTATCTACTAATAATTGTTGCAATAAGTATTTATAATTCGAATATGATGGATAGTAGGATAAATATGCTATTTATACTGGCTCATAAGGCTCCCTAATAAAGATTTTACAGGATACCATAAGAAGGAGCTTTATTAGTAAAGGTAGAATGTGATATACTATTGCCTTAATGTTTTACATAAAATGAAGAGAACGTGGCTACTGGAAGCATAAAGTGGTGAATAGATGTAACTATTCAAGGCTAGGTACGAAAATAGATTAAAGAAATGAACCAAAAATAATAAATTTAGTTCAATTATTTAATAGGTACTATCAGAGTACATTTTTGGTTGTATTTTGTATTTTAAAATTGACAAACTTTTATAAATATGATAAATTAGAGAAGTAATAAAAACGCAAAAGGAGACACCTATGTCAGTTATTAGTCTAACCCCAGAACAGCTAAAAGAACAAGCACGTATTTATACTAGTGCTAAAGATCAAATTGAACAAGCAATTCAAACCGTTAATAAAACAAACGGTGAAATTGCATCACAGTGGAAAGGTCAAGCTTTTAATGCTTACCTCGAACAATATAATCAATTATATACTCATGTTCAAAAATTTGAAGAACTTTTAGTAAGTATTAATCAACAATTGAATAACTATGCTCAAACTGTTGCTGAACGCGACCAACATGATGCGCAAAGTTTTGGTTTGTAAAAAGAATTGAGGGGCGTCAGGGAAACTTGACGCTTATTTTTGTTATGAAAAAAAAAGCAAAATTACAGATTCTATTTATATGTTGTTTGTTACTACCTCAATTAGTGTTTGCAGATGATGGGAAGTTAAAGCTAGACACAGATATTATTACAAATGGTACTCAGGAAAATAATAATGCCAATCTAATCGAATCAAAGTATGCACCTAATCTGTTCTTGAATCGAACAAAAAAAGCGGTGGATGAAAGAAATCGGACAACTAAAGAGTTACTGCAAGAAGCAGAAATAAATATTTTTAAGCAAGAGAAAAGTTTTTCTATTTATGGGTTAGATACACTTCAATTAAAAAAATCACTATTTACAGACTATAAATTAGCTGAAGTTTTTTCTGTAACTAAACATAATAATAAAAAAATTGGAAAAGGAATACTTAATATATTGATTGCTATTTTTTTAATTTTTATGACTATTGCAGGAATATTTTTAGGAAGGAAATGGCATGGACTTAGGAAAAGTAGAGATAACAATAGAATATAAACAGAGAGAATTAGATATTAGAGTTTCAAAGTCTCTAACTTGGATAAATTTTAAGAAGATATTGAATAATAGAGTGATTAGAACAAAACTGGGGTTGCCAGTTGATGAGCAATTTTGGTTTAAAGTAAAAAATAAACATATTCATATAGAAGGAAATGATATTTTAGCCAATTATCCTATTAGTAATGGAGATATACTAGAAATTATCGGTTAGAAAGAAGAATTAGGAAGGGTAGTAATATATGTTTGACGGGGATAAGCTAATTTTTTTGAAAGCGGAGAATAAAGTTACTGTTCAAGTTTCCTCTTCAGGATATGACAGAGAACGGCTAGATGCTATCAAAGAATACTGTCGTGTTGCGATAAGACAAGAAGAAGGTTCGCTGTGTTTAGATTATGAAATACCTGCATATTTTAAAACAGTTACAGAGGAATTGTTCTCATTAAAGACAGAATTGGAGCGATTTGCTCTAGCCCAAAAAATGACTTCTATAGAAGTAGAAGAAAATAATTTTAAAATTCCTTATATACATCCAGAAAATATTGTTATTTTAGGTGGGAAAGTGAAGATGCTTCATCGAGGGATTAAGAAGTTATTGTCTCCACGGATATATGATGAAGAATTTTGCCTAGCATCCTACAAAGCATTGATGGTATCTATTTTAGTGCCAAAAGTAGATTTTGAGTTGGCTGTTAGTGGGTTAGATGCTGTTAAGGATAATATTGCTCAGGATATTATTCCCTTAAAGACTTTTGGGGAAATCAATCAGTATGTTTCTGAAAAATATTATACATTGTCAAAAAAGAGTTCAATAGAGAATATTTTAGTCAATACTAAAAAATGGAAAGGTCTACTGATTGCTACGTCGGTTTTAGCTGTTGTTTCTGCGGTTCTTAGTTTCACAACTTATCAATCTATGTTCAAGGATGGACCCTTAAAATCTGCAGTTATCATGGCACAATCAAACTTTATGAGAAAAGATTTTTCTGAGACGGTCGAATCGCTAAAGGCTTATAGTGCAGATTCATTACCTAAAGAGGCGAAATACATTCTAGCAGCTAGTTATGTTCGTTTAGATAGTTTGAGTGATAAGCAAAAAGAAACCGTATTAAATACGATTACTGAATCTAGTGATGATACTATTTTGAATTATTGGATTTATTTGGGTCGTGGAAAATTTGAAAAGGCACTGGATGTAGCCCAGAATATTGGAGATACCCAACTTATTCTGCATGCTTATACAAATCTTTATGAATCAGTCAGGTCAAATGTAAATATGAATGGTTCAGAGAAACAGAAAAAATTGAGTGAATATGAGAAAAAAATAAAGGAATTATCCTCAGAAATTGGTGAAAAAAGTACGGATGACAGTAGTCACTCTAAAGATACTTCTTCATCAAAAGGAAATGGTGAGTAGTTGATGGAAGAAAATAAGAACGTATACTATCACCAGCTAGGTGATCAACTTTTCGAAGAGTACCATCCCCTCTACACGTTAATAATAGAAACGAGAGAACTCTTAACTGCTAATCTAATGGATTCACAGTCTATTTTACTGAATGGTAGTGCCTATAAATTGGAGAACCAGACTGTTTATCGAAATGGAGATATCTTAAAGTTAGGAGAGACAGTTTTTGGTGAGGAAAAAGTCACCTTATTAGAGTCTGAAAAAGAAATCTTTACGACCTATATTTTTGCTCCGACAGAGCTTTTCATTTGCAGTAGTCAGGAAGAAGCTGATCTGAAGATTAGTTCTTCAACAGTTTTGATTTTCTCCGATAAACAAGTACAGATTGAAATTGGTGATAAGCCAGTTTATCTTAATCATAAACTAATTGAAGAAAGTGGTTTATTTCCGTTTGAAATAGGAGATATGGTTGCGACTGCTCAGCATTTCATTGAAAAGCGAAAGCTACAATGGAAAATTTCTTCTCTCTACTCAATTCCTATTTTTAATCTAGAGAAAATATTAGTTGAAGAGTGTGCAAGCGAATATCCTCAAGATTTTCCAGAGTATCGCAGAAGCCCTCGGATTAATCCCTCCATTTATAGTTCAAAAATTCATATTAATCAACCTCCTTTGCCGATAAAACCAGCCAAAAATTCATTAGTAAGAGCGATTGTCCCTGCACTTGGGATGTTCGCAATTACAGCTTTTAGTAGTTTTGTTTTCAAAGGGAACCCGTTGATGATGATCGGTATGGGTGGGTTTAGCCTGCTAACTGCTGGTACAACAATGAGCCAGTATTTTGAAGAAAGAAAAGATAATAAAGAGCAGGAGCGTATTCGGGTAGAAGATTATGAAAAATACTTGCTTAAGCAAGTTTCAGAATTAAATCGATATTATCAAGAAGAGGCAGCGATTCTAAGGTATAATCAACCAGAAATTCAAGTTTTAGCAGATATGATTGCTCAGTATGATTCTCGTATTTACGAACGCTTAGATTACAATGAGGATTTTTTGCAACTTTCTCTTGGGCTTGGTAATAAAGTAAGTCAGCTCCAATTGCAAACAAATTTTGATATTCAAAGTAAAGATGAGTCATCTAAATTTGCACAAAAGGTTCTTCAAAAATATCAGATGCAAAGACAGGTTCCTATTACTGTCAATATTGCACAAGCGACGGTCGGATTGATTGGAAATCAAGAAGTTACCAAGACGGCTATTTATAATTTGCTCTTACAGTTGGCAATTTTTCACAGTTATTTAGATGTGAACTTTATTAATTTGGTTCAAGAGCATGATTATGAGAAAGATTGGTCAGAGTGGCGTTTCTTACCTCATTTCAAAATGCAGGAACGAAATGTCCGAGGTTTTGTGCATGATGCTCGCAGTCGTGATGCAGTATTAAATTCTTTTTATCGTATTATCCAAAAACGCTCTCAGCTTAAAAAAGAGATGGGTGAGAAAGATGCACGATTCAAGCCTCACTATGTTTTAACCATTTTAGATGACTCGCATCTTTTAGGGCATAGTTTAAACGAATATCTTGCAAAAGATTTGACAGAACTTGGTGTTACTGTTATTTGGGTGAAAGAAGCTCAGCGTTTATTGCCTGAAACAGTTACAACATTGATTGAATATAAAAATCAGAATGCTGGGCAGATTATCAATGACGGTCGAAATTACAGCGCTCAGACATTTTGTCCATATCCAGCTTTGCCGACTTACGAACAATGTGTTCGGACATTGGCAAACTTAGAACATCTTGAAGTTGAAAAAAATACGATTCCTAAGTCTGTTTCTTTCTTAGAGTTATACAAGGTTAAAACAGTAGAAGAAATAGATTTAGGTTCGAATTGGCGAAGGGCTGATACTTCAAAGACATTGGCAGTTCCTTTAGGACTGCGTGGGAAAGATGATGTTGTTGAGTTGAATCTTCATGAGCGAGCTCATGGGCCGCACGGACTCGTGGCCGGAACCACGGGTTCAGGGAAATCAGAAATTCTTCAATCCTATATTCTATCTTTAGCAGTAAATTTCAGTCCAGAGGATGTTGGATTCCTTACCATTGACTTTAAAGGTGGAGGAATGGCTAATCTTTTTAATAATCTTCCTCATATGCTTGGGGCAATTACGAATTTAGATGGGGCTTCAAGTGCACGTGCTTTAGCCTCTATTAAGGCGGAACTGCAAAAGCGTCAAAGATTGTTTAGTCAATTTGGAGTGAACCATATCAATGGTTATACTAAATTGTATAAAGAAGGACAGTTAGCTGCTGATAAGGATTCTTTTCCAAGCAAGCCTTTACCACATCTATTTCTTATCAGTGATGAATTTGCAGAGTTGAAACAGCATGAGCCAGAATTTATGACAGAACTTGTATCAACTGCTCGTATTGGACGCTCTCTTGGGGTTCACCTTATCCTCGCGACTCAAAAACCGTCTGGTGTTGTTAATGACCAAATATGGTCTAACTCGCGTTTTAAGTTAGCCTTAAAAGTTTCAGATGCATCAGATTCGTCTGAAATTATAAAAACACCAGATGCAGCAAGTATCAAAGAACCAGGACGTGCTTATTTACAAGTTGGAAATAATGAAATATACGAATTATTCCAATCCGCTTGGAGTGGTGCAACCTATGCTCCGCAGGGAGATGATAAAAAAGAGACGGTTGATGAACGGATTTGGCTGATTAATGATTTAGGACAATATGAGCTGCTATCTGAGGATTTATCAATTGATGAGGATTATACAACTACAGAGTCTGAAGAAATCACTGAGCTTGATGCACTTGTGAATTATATTTCTGAATTTACTAGTCATTTTTCTATTACTATGCCAGATAGACCTTGGCTGGAGCCATTGGAGACAAGGATTATATCACCAGAAACGGATGTGCATTGGACAGATAAAAAAGTTTTGGCGGTTCCTTTTGCTAAGATGGATATCCCTACTGAGCAGAGACAAACTAATTTTAACTTTGACATAGAAAAGATGGGTCATACTGTCTTTTACGGTTCCCCTGGTTTTGGTAAGTCTGTTGCACTCCAAACCTTGGTGATGAATCTTGCTCGACTAAATACTCCAGAACAAGTCCATGTTAATTTGTTTGATTTTGGTACAAATGGTCTGCTACCGCTTAAGGAGTTACCTCATGTAGTTGATTTGACAAGATTTGATGAAGAAGAAAAACTAGTTAAATTCTTAAAGAGAATTGATCATGAATTGAAAGCTCGCAAGGAGAAATTTGCGGCTTATAATGTAGCAAGTCTTTCTCAATATGAGCAGAAATCTGGTGAAAAACTTCCGATAATTTTAACTATTTTTGATGGATTTGATTCTATAAAGGATACACCATTAGAAGAGTCAATTGAAAATTTAGTTAATCGAATTCTACGTGAGGGGGCTAGTTTAGGCTGTTATGTGATTTTAACTGTTCTTCGTTCGAATAGTCTTAAAATTAGTATGTCAAGCAATATAACTTCGCGTATGGCCTTCTTCATGGTAGACGAGGGAGCTGCGAAAGAAATAGTAGGTCGCGAGGCTCTCATTCAGCAAGAAATTTTCGGACGTGCTCAAATTAAAGAAGATATCCCATATGCTATTCAAGTCTATTTACCTACGGGTGGTGACAATGATATTGAGCGCCTCTATCAGTTAGAAGAGGAAATTAAGAAGATATCAAATATGTGGACGGGGGTACGTCCAGAGCCAATTCCAATGTTGCCAAATGAGATTACAATGGAAGATTTTGAGCAGGCAAAGGAAACACAGACTATGCTGCATCAAGTACAAGTTCCAATAGGTTATGATAAAGAAACAACAAAGATTGTTGGCTTTAATCCAGAAGAGCACGGCTACTTTGTGATTATGGATGATACGCCTCAGCAGACAGAAATGCTTGAAGTTATTATCATGAAGGCCCTTAAACAATTGGAAGGAAAAGCTCAACGCATCGTTTTTGATCTAGATGGTCGATTTGCTAATCAGGCTGATTGTGACTCAGTTATCACATCAGAAGAATTTAGTGCAGTCATTACGGATATCGTTGGTGAAATAGAGCGCAGACTTCATGGAGGACATAAGATCCCAATGATTGTGTATATGCCAGATATACATATTCTTAACGAGAAAATGTTAATCTCATTTAATACTTTAGAATCTATTCTGAAAAATGCAGCTAAAGCAGGAGTTTATTTCATTTTCCACGGTCATCAAAAGACTATTGAAAACAAATTTGATGAGTTCAGTAAGCGATTGCGGTCAAATATGCCGGCAGGCATCTTTGGTACTAGATTTATGGATCAAGGGATGATCAAAGGGAAAACGAATTATAATGAACCGCTTCTGGAAGTAGATGAAGTTCACTTCTTTGTAGGAAGAGAAGTTTATAGGATCAAGTTGCCTAACAGATGATTAATGTAAACATACCCGTTAGATTTTTGAAAGCGGGTATGTTTTTTTGTATTACCTCACCTTACTAGCTATTCTATTTTAAATATGATAAAATAAAAGCGATATTTTATATTGATAGCAAAAGGAGAAATAGGATGAGCTCGTATTATAGAGATGTAGCTGCAAGATTTCGCAGGAGAGCCGCAGAAGCTCAAGCTGCTAAGACTGAAATTGATGGAAAAATTACTAAGTTAAAAAATGCTAGTAGTAAATTAGCAACAGAAATTCAATCTATAGGCAATAAAAGTAGATCACTTGGTCAGATAATTCCGTTGGATTCTACAAGTTTTAAGGGAAGTCGTCAAGAAGATTTTGAAGCACAATTTTATGCTCTAGGAACTCATATCTCTAATTTCTGTAATAGTCATAGCAATAATAAGACAGCTATTGATGATAAGATTCGCTCTCTTAAGTCAGAGTCGGAAGGTTTGCAGTCTACGATTAATTCTTATTATCGGCAGGCTCGTATTTATGATTGTATGGAATAGGAGGTAGACATGAAACCAACAGGTGTAGATGAGGCTAGATGGAATAGTATTACTAAGGGTGTATCGTCCTCCACGACAAATATTGGTCGTATAAAGGATTTAACTTTCAAAAAAACAGATCTCACCCCTTTTACAACGTTTAATGAGGTGTTAGAGCACTTTAATAAATCAATCGTTAAACTGAAAGATTTTACCCGAGCTGATGCTTCTAAGATGGAGCAAGCTGCGAAGAATAAAGTTCAGGATGACGCTCGAGAAGCAGGTGCTATTCAAGCTGGGGGGATGATGAAATGAAAGAAGAACAGATATCTTTATTTAAGCAAGCTCTTAGTCGCATAGAGGTGACTGAACAGGCTAAAGAATTTTTATTCGCGGTTTCTATGACTCTCTCAGGACATACGGAAGTCTTTCGCAAGTGTTATTTGGCTTTTATGAATGGAGAGGACTCTTATCACTACCATCCGATGATTGGGGCTCCACTAGATTTTTTCTTTGAGGGTTCTGAAGTTCGAGTGAAGCGTCTCAAAGAAGAGGTTGTTCTTTCGCGAGGTCACTTTATCCAATATGCTTCTTATGTTGATCTTTGTTTTAGTCGTATTTATCCTTTAGGCAGTGTTGTAGAGTTGGATCGAGACCTTCTTCCACAAGATTTGGTTGCAGCCTTTGAGAGTGAACAGATGGACTTTTTTGTCGTTCTTTCTGGTCGCAGAGTAGTGATGGAAACTGGAAACTACATAGATTACATAGGACACACGTGGCCTTTTGGGTTGCGATTTGATACGGCTCCCTTGTTCGTAAGTAATCTCTTCATCAAGCGAGTCGTATCGGAAGGATATACAGATATGACAGATGAGCGCTATTGTCAAGAAGCCTTTCGCAGAGAGTATTTCAATGAGGGCATTGTTTCTAGCGTATATGGAGAGGAGATAGTGAATGAAGATTGATTTATCTGAGGTACAGGCTCAGAAATCGGCCTTGAGTACATCTGTAGGTAGTATCAAGGGCGATCTAACCAAAGCCAGAAGCAGTTTATCCCAAGTTGTCTCTACAAATAGTCTCAAAGGTGTCGTTAAGGACACAATCAACCAAAAAGTTTCTAACTACCAGATTCCTTTGCTAGATAACTATAGCAATGCTTTGGATAGTATAGTAAACCGCTATGATGGGATTATTAAGCTTTTTAAGGAGACGGTTGGTGAGACCAATGACAGTGCGATTATCAATACGGAGTATCTGGAGCGAGTCAAGCAGAGGATGAAAGATCCCATTGAAGGCTTAGGTAAGATTTCAACACGAACACAGAGTATTTACTCGGATATTAGTGATATTATTTCTCTGAGTAATCCTAGCTTGGATGATGTCAATACGACCTATGCCAAAGCCCAAAAGAGCCTCGATGATACGATTAAGAACATGGAGACGTTTAATAACGTTATTCTGAATACAGATACTTTTGATCTGATTGATATGCAAGATGGTCAACTTAAGACTTTATCTGCATACAGCCATACTTCATACACCAATCAAACAGCAAGAAATTACTACAAGAAAACGCAATTTAGAAATTCCGTTTCTGAAATTAACACAGCTCTCCATAGCAACTCACAAAATGTAAAGTATCAAAATGCTCTTGCAAAACAACTTGCCGAATCTAAGTATAGTGGGAAGGTAGAGCAAGGGAAAATGTCTTATACATGGGAGAATATGTTGAAAGACACTTTTGAGAAGATTACAGATTTTTCAGAGTGGTCCAAAGAGAGTTTAGGTCAGTTTTTAGAATCTACTAAAGAAACTATTATAAAACAAGGAAAAAATATAGGGAAATCATGGGGAGCTAGATTACAACCACGAGAAAATGGAAAATTTGTTAGAGACAGTTTTAAGCCTAGGAAGTGGCTATCTGGTAAGTTAAAAGGACTTTCAGGCACAGCTAGTAAAGCGATTGGGTTCATTGCTAAGTGGGGAGGTCGCGGTCTGATTGCATTAGGAGCCTACGAAGAGGCTACAGAGTATTATAACGAATATCATAATGTTGGCAGAGCGATAAGTTACAGCACAGTAGCGACAGGTGCTGGTGTTCTCACTGGAATGGCAGTCGGTGCTGCCTTTGCAGGAGCTCCGTTTATAGTGGGGTTGGGAGCAGCTGTTGTTGTGGGAGCAGCCGTTTCAGTTGGAATTAAAGCTCTTTATAAAAATGTTAAGCCGTTTAGAGATGTTGTAGATGGTGCAGGAGATATACTAAACGGAGTAGGTAAAACACTCAGTAACTCACTTTCTTCTCTGAAAGGAGCATTTGGATGGTAGGTGTTTGTACCTGATCCATTATTCTGATTAAATTTATTGAGTTTCAGCCTACGAGTGGAGCTATAAAATATAAGGTGGTGGGTAATGAAAGTGTCGAATAGACGTTATAAAGTTAGTTTAGTTGGGCGGGTGAATAATAGATATTACCTGATAAGGATTTCCGATCAAGAATATATAATAGATTATTCAAATCCCAAGGATATACGCACCTATTTTTCTGGGTTATTCCCGAAATATAATACAGAGTATCCCATCTATAAAGTTGACAATGCTAGTATAAAAACAACAACTTGGAGAATAATGGATCAATTTCAAGGAAGCTTACTGGAGTATAGTATTGGTATTGTACTGGTTTTTCTTTTGATTATCCCAAAACATATTAACCCACTGTTGATTTTTAATAATTCTATAATTAGAGAATCATGGTATCTTTGGTTATTAATGATTTTTTGTGGAGCTATATTACTGATTTCTTTTCTTATCTTTAAGTCAAATACAGATGAAATCCCTATTTTGGTAGATGAAAAAAGTATTTTACGAAGAGTAGAGGAACCAAGAAAAAGCTTTATCAAATTTCCTCAAAATATAGTTGATTTTTTAAGTTGTTTTTTAGGAATTCCAATCTGTCTTTTTATTGGAGTTGCTTCATCAAATTTTATCTTGTTAATTGTTTTTGGATGTTTAGGATTCTATCAGCTGTTATTTGCTAGGTTTTTTAATTTATTATTTATAGTTAAAAGACATAAATTTTATATTGTAAAATAAGGAGAAAGTTATGATTTTGCCTATTGGAACTATTGTTTATTTATCTGGTGGAAACCAAAAAGTTATGATTTTAAATAGGGGCGCTATTGTAGAGCAGGAAGGTCAGGATGTATTGTTTGATTATACTGGAGCTCTGTTTCCAGAAGGATTAAATCCAGAGCAAGTTTATTATTTTAATCATGAAGATATTGATGATATTGTGTTCAAAGGATATAGTGATATTGATGAAGAGCGTTTTGTTAAATTATATAAAAAATGGCTTGGCTCTATTGAAAGTAGCATTAAAAAAGGAAAAACAGAATAATATATAATGGTGTAATTGTCCTTTCGCAGAGAATATTTCAATGAGGGCATTGTTTCTAGCGTATATGGAGAGGAGATAGTGAATGAAGATTGATTTATCTGAGGTACAGGCTCAGAAATCGGCCTTGAGTACATCTGTAGGTAGTATCAAGGGCGATCTAACCAAAGCCAGAAGCAGTTTATCCCAAGTTGTCTCTACAAATAGTCTCAAAGGTGTCGTTAAGGACACAATCAACCAAAAAGTTTCTAACTACCAGATTCCTTTGCTAGATAACTATAGCAATGCTTTGGATAGTATAGTAAACCGCTATGATGGGATTATTAAGCTTTTTAAGGAGACGGTTGGTGAGACCAATGACAGTGCGATTATCAATACGGAGTATCTGGAGCGAGTCAAGCAGAGGATGAAAGATCCCATTGAAGGCTTAGGTAAGATTTCAACACGAACACAGAGTATTTACTCGGATATTAGTGATATTATTTCTCTGAGTAATCCTAGCTTGGATGATGTCAATACGACCTATGCCAAAGCCCAAAAGAGCCTCGATGATACGATTAAGAACATGGAGACGTTTAATAACGTTATTCTGAATACAGATACTTTTGATCTGATTGATATGCAAGATGGTCAACTTAAGACTTTATCTGCATACAGCCATACTTCATACACCAATCAAACAGCAAGAAATTACTACAAGAAAACGCAATTTAGAAATTCCGTTTCTGAAATTAACACAGCTCTACATAGTAACTCACAAAATGTAAAGTATCAAAATGCTCTTGCAAAACAACTTGCCGAGTCTAAGTATAGTGGGAAGGTAACGGCGAATGAAGACCTAATAGATTCGGTGCTTAATTCTTATAAAAATATCACAAAAAGTGATTTATATAAAGATGGGAAAAGTTATAAAAAATATTTGAAGTCTGTTTTGCCGGCTTTGTATGCGGCTTATCGTTTTAGTCGAGATAAACGAGGAAATACCATCATTCTCAAAGAGACAACAAAACTTGGTAAGTTGTTAGATGAATACTTTAAGCTTGGGAAAAGTCTGGATAAGAGTAATAAATATAAAATTGTACAATATAAAAATGGTGAATTAACTAAGACTTTTAAATCCCTGATGGAGAAGTTAGGGAAAACACGTTACAACGAGGAACTAAGCAAAGTATTCAAATCCTTTACTGATACCACTAAGATGAGGCACAAATTTGCGAAGGTGACGAAAAGTATTGTGAAGACGAGTGGTAGCTTGTTTAAGGAAGGATTTATCAAAGAAGTAACTTTTAACGGAGCTGGGAAAGCCTTGTGGAATGCTAGCAAAGCAGGAGGAGGAAAAGGTTTAGTTCAGTCTGCTAAGGAGGGGTTAAGAAACTATAAAGAAGGATTTAAAACAGCTTCTAAGTTTGGTAAGTTCTTAAAAGGAGCAGCAGTTGTTGGTGTTGCCTTAGATGTTGTTGATACTTTTTCGAAAATACATGATAATTCTCAGAATGCCAAACGTCAGGGTCTTAGAGGTAATGAAGTTAAAGCAAGTGTGGCAACAGGTTTTGTGATAGATGCGGCCAAGGCGGCAGGGACAACTGTTGCAGCAACAGCTGCAGCTAGCGTTGGAGCAACGCTAGCAGGTGTTGGGTTAGGTCTATTAGGTGTTGCAACAGCCCCTGCTTGGGCAACTGGAGCAGTAGCAATTGGAGTATCAGCAGTAGCGGTAGGTGTATTAAACTGGGCTGATAAAAAGTTTAATATTACGGATAATCTTAAAAAAGGTGCCAATAGCTTGATAAAAGGCATGAGAGGATGGTTTAAATGATACTGGAACGAATTAAAAAAACATTTGAATTTCAAAGAAGTAGAATAAAGGGACCGGTTCCTCTTTGGGGAGTATTAAATGGGATTTTTATTTTATATCCTATAGCCTTTTTGGCGTTTTTTGCAGGAGGATTAGAGGTACTCAACAATCCCACTTTGTATCAAACATTGCTTATTACAGGGATTGTTGTTTGGGTTTTAAATCTAGTATTTTTACTAGATCTTAAGCGAGGGATTTTAACCAGTTTTGGAACTTATCTCATGTATCTGACTGGTCATATTTATATCATTATTGGTTTTAGTGCTATGAGTGGGGACCATAATTTTATTGGATTAAAGCTATCCCTCCCTCTTATACAATCCATTATTGTAATAGTCGTCATGAGCTGCTTGGTCGATTTGGACTCTGAAGAAGTTATCTCGCAGAAAGCAAGCAAATTTATGCTTAACTTTGTATTCGCTCCTCCGCTTATTATATCGTGTGTCTGTATATTTTTAGCGATAATTGGATATGAATATTTTTGGGGATGGGGTGTATCATTGCTTTCGATGACCTTTGGACAATTTCTGTACGCAACATGGTTTATTATTATCTATGCTTACCAACACCGCAATGATGTCGAAGAGACAACTCCGATCAAGCATATAGAAGTATCCTCAGATATGATCCAAGATAAGGAGTTTGATAGGGATAGATTTAGAAAGGAAAAGAAACATGATTAAAGAAACCCAGATTCAAATGACACACTTGATGAAGGATCAAGTTCAGATCCATCCAGATGAGCTACTAGAACTATTTGCACATACAGAGCTTCTTCCATATACTGAAGGGATTTATAAGGATGGACCAACGATCTTTGAGATGATTCCAACTCAGTTCGATGAGGAACGACAAGATGTGACGGTGTATATTCCGGTTATTTCCGAAACGGCCTCCACTAGCCAATTAACTTATCTTCCGAGCTTGAGCATAGATGGTATTAGTCAGCGCGTACTATTCGCAGAAGGCTTAGATGAGAGACTTTATGAGATGAAAAACTATATCCGTGAGAAGGGCTGGGAGTTGCAAGATAAGTTGTATCTCGTTTTGATCCCTGTTTACGATGATTTGTTTGTGGATTTGATTATCCCAGTGGAGAAATAATATGTCAGATATTACATATGGTACCAATCAATTTTTAATGTTAAGTAATGTCTTAAGTGTAGATTACAATATTGTTGGTGATGAAATTTCAGTTGCCTTTCAAGATATGATTAATACAGCCGTAGCTGCGGGTTACACTCCTAAGAGCAATCCCTTTTATTCTTGTCCCCATGTAGGAGAATTAGAAGATGGTACTTACAACATTACAGTTTATCTTCCAGTTTATGAGGATTATCTAGGAGACGATGAGTTACTGGAAGGGACTGCCTATAACAGTTATTTTCTAGTTCCACGAATGGTAGGAGCACGAGTGACTGGTGAGGAAGCTGTTGATTTTGATAAGGCGCTCTATGGTTTAACCAATTTATTAATTGACAATGAGCTAGAAGAATGTACACCAATTTTTTATATTTCGAGCAAGATCAATGGGGTCTTGTATACTGATATACTAGTAGGTGTTCGAGCTAGCTGATGCAAAATCCTGAGACTCCTCTCAGGATTTTTTGGTTCTCACAAAAGAAAGCTAGAAAAAATGCTTCTTTTCGGTTATAATGATGAAAGATGGATCAAGTGATTACTAGAGGTACACACTTGGCCGT
>ERZ773068.802-NODE-802-length-16174-cov-2.698741_pt1 | contig 16174 bp, 16 predicted proteins | sample MGYA00580620_ERZ773068 | MGnify/ENA primary metagenome ERZ773068 (study PRJEB29015, sample SAMEA2737983) | human oral metagenome | biome: human oral; feature: human-associated habitat; material: dental | place: China | collected 2101 ... | reverse complement strand
GCCGCTATCCGCATCTGCCCTACCGCGTGCCGGGTGGCGATATTGCCCTCATCCTGGCGCTTGTCCTCGGCATCGCCGCCGCTGTCATCCCCTTTTATGTCAAGGCTGGTTATTTGCCGCCGGTGGTTGGTTGATCCTGCTTCGTCATGGCATAAAAAACCCCGCTTGAGCGGGGTTTTTTATGGGTGCGGGAATTATCCCCGCAGGCGCGCAATATAGCCTTCGCGCAGGGCGCGGGTGAATTTGCCCGGTTTGCCGTCGCCGATTTTCACGCCGTCAATCTCCACCACCGGCAGCACAAAGGAACCGGCGGCGCTCATCAGTGCTTCATCCGCCGCTTTGGCCTCTTCAATCGTAAACGGGCGTTCGTCCAGCACCAAGCTGCAGTCCTGCAACAGGGTAAAAAGCGCTTGGCGGGTGATGCCGTTCAAGATGTCATGCGTTGCCGGGCGCGTCGTCAGCGTGTTGCCCTTGATAATCCACACATTATTCGAGCTGCCTTCGGTGACGAAACCGTCCGGGGCGACCATCCACGCATCATCAAAGCCCGCTGCCTTCGCCGCCATCTTCGCCAGCGATTGCGCCAGCAGTTGTGTTGTTTTGATGTCGCGCCGTCCCCAGCGGATATCCGGATGCGCCATGACCCGCAGCCCTTTCTGCGCAGCAGGGACATCAATAATCGCTTTTTCCTGGGTGAAGAGTACCAGGGTTGGCCGCATGGCCGGGTCATAAACAAAATCACGGTCGGCACTGCCGCGCGTGACCTGCATATAAACAATCCCCTCGCGCAGATGATTTTCGGCAATCAGCCGCTCTTCCACCGCGACCAGCTCGGCCAGCGGCAGTGGCAACGGCATTGTCAACTCACCGAGGCTGCGTTCCAGGCGGCGCAAATGGCCGTCGTTATCGACCAGCTTGCCGTCCACCACGGCGCTTACCTCATAAACCGCGTCCGCCATCAAGAAGCCGCGATCAAAAATCGAGACCGTCGCAGCCTCTTCCGGCAGGAATTGCCCGTTTACATACACCACTCTACTCATCACTTGTTTACCTCACGTTGCTTGGAAGAACTGCCGAAGCGGCGCAGCATGATACCGGCCACGAACGCAATCGCAGCGGGCATCACCCAGCCGAGCTGAATCTCAAAAAGCGGCAGCCAGCGGCTGATCGCCCCGACCGTATCCGGCGAAAAACCCACCGCCTGCCGCGCGGCATCAAGCAGTCCGGCAGCGGCGGTCGCGGCAATCGTCAGCACATAAACACGACGGCTGCCGCCGAAAAGCGGATGCAGGAAAGTGAGCAGCACCAGCACGATGGTCAGCGGATAGAGCAGCATCAAGACCGGCAGCGACAGCTTGATGATGCCGCTCAGACCATAATTGGCGAAAACGCAGGCGACGACCGCAAACAGCACCGCAAGGCCGCGATAAGGCAACTGCGGCATCAGGCGGTTGAAATACTCGGCACAGGCGCAAATCAAGCCGACCGACGTGGTGAGACAGGCGAGGAAAACAATCACCGCCAGGAGACCCTTGCCGGCGCTGCCGAAATAAAAATGCGCCGTCTGTGCCAGCACCGCTGCGCCGTTTTCCTGCAAACCGATACCGGCAACACTGCTTGCACCAAGATAAGCGATGAAGACATAGACCAGCGCAAGGCAAAACACTGCCAGCAGCCCGGAAAACGCCACCATGCGCAGTACCTGCCGCCGCCCGTGCACACCGAAGCCCTGCACCGCTTCCAGCACAATCACGGCAAAAATCGGCGAGACGATGCCATCCATCGTGTTATAGCCGTCAATCATGCCCGTCGTTGCCGGATGCAGCACATACGCATCATGTGCCGCCTGCAAGGCGCCGCTGGGAAAGAGCGCCGCTGCGCCGACCAGAATCGCGATACAAAACAGCAGCAGAGGCGTCAGCACCTTACCGATACGGCTGACCAGCTTCCCCGGCGACAGTGCCAGCCAGCAACTGAGCGCAAAGAAAAACAGCGAAAAGAGTGCCAGCGACACCGTCTGCGAAACCCCAGGCGCCATGAACGGCACCACGCCGATTTCAAACGACACCGTGGCCGTGCGCGGCATGGCGAAAAGCGGGCCGATGGTCAAATAGAGCAGCAGTGTGAACACCAGCCCGTAAGTGGGCGAAACACGCGCGGCCAGCGATTGCGCATCACGCACCCCGGCATAGCCGACAGAAATAATGCCGAGCAGCGGCAGGCCGACCCCGGTCAGGAGAAAACCGAACATGGCGGCAAAGACGTGCTCCCCCGCCTGCTGCCCCAACATCGCCGGAAAAATCAGATTACCGGCACCAAAAAACAGCGCGAACAACATCAACCCTGTCGCCCAAAACGCCGATTTATCAAAAGAACGCATAAAAAACCTCAAAACAAGCGCTATCTATCGCGCGATGAAGCGGGATATTAACAAAAAAAAATCCCGACCAGTCCCACCAATTCCCAACACACCGCGCAAACACTATACTTCGCGCCAAACCAACACCGGGAGATTCCCCATGTACCGACTGGAAAACGAACGCCTCTCCATCACCGTATCGAGCCACGGCGCCGAGCTGCAATCCCTCGTCAGCGGCGGGCGCGAATACCTCTGGCAGGGCGATGCGCGCTACTGGAAACGCCGCGCGCCCATCCTCTTTCCCATCGTCGGCAAACTGAAAAACGGCGAATACCGCTATCGCGGCCACAGCTACACCCTGCCGCAGCACGGCTTCGCACGCGATCGTGACTTCAGCCTGCTTGACCACGACGAACACCACATCAGCTTCCGCCTCGAAGATGACGGCGAAAGCGCTGAACACTACCCCTTCGCCTTCACCCTAGACCTCAGCTATACCCTGCTGGGCGACACCCTGCGCGTTGGCTGGCAGGTGCACAACCCGGCTGAACAAGAAGACCTGCTCTTCTCCATCGGCGGCCACCCCGCCTTTGCCCTGCCACTGACCGACGGCGAAACCTTTGCCGACCACCACATCCAGATAGAAAGCGCCAATTTCTCCCGCCTCGGCTGGCGCGACGGCCTGCTTGACCCCACCCCGCATCCCGGCGAACGCCACCTCGCGCTTGACTACGCCGCTTTTGCCAATGACGCCCTTATCTACCATACCCCGGCAGCGACCACCATCCGCCTGCACGGCACGCGTCCCACACCCGCCCTCAACATCAGCTATCCCGACCTGCCCTACCTCGGTATCTGGACCCCGGCGGACAAAGAAGCCCCCTTCATCTGCATCGAACCCTGGGCGGGGGTGATGGACTGCGCCGACTACGACGGCGAACTTGAACACAAACTGGGCATCATCCGCCTCGCCCCGCAAAGCAACTGGCAGCGCCATTACGACATCCAGATACAGCACACGGATACGCCGTAACCACCGGTTCCTGCATTTACAAAAAATCCTCCCCCGCTTGTGGGCGGCTAAACCCCTCTAACCACCACTGTCTATCGGATAAAAACCCTGATATTGCACGCACCGCTCCTCTTTCGCTTGCGCAGCAAGATAAAGGCAGGGGTGAGGGCAAACAGCGGCATCGCAGATAATATCAATATGATTACAGAGGGTTAGCTAAACATGACAGCCCTGCCGCTTGCGGGGGAGAAGTGCCAACAACACCACAAACCCAGCGGAGAACACCATGACCATCCACGCCCTTACCTTCGATCTCGATGGCACCCTCTGCGACACCCTACCCGACCTTGCCGCCGCCGCCAACGCCACCCGCGTTGCCAGTGGGCTTGCCCCGCTGCCTGTTCCCCGCATTGAAAGCTACGTTGGCGATGGCATCCCGCGCCTCGTGCACCGCCTCCTGCTTGATGCGCGTGAGGGCGACGCCCCCGCTGCGCAGCACGCCGCCGCCTACCAATATTTCACCGACTACTACCGCGACCACCTCTGCGTGGCAAGCCGCCTCTACGATGGCGTCGCTGCGACCCTCACCGCCCTGCGCGCACGTAACCTGCCGCTCGCCGTCGTCACTAACAAAAACGAAGCCCTCGCCCGTCGCCTCCTCGCCGACCTTCATATCGCCGAATACTTCGCCCTCATCTACGGCGGCGACACCCTGCCCGAAAAAAAACCCGCACCGCTGCCGCTTATCACCGCTGCCGAAGCGCTCGGCGTGACCCCGGCGCAGATGCTCATGGTCGGTGATTCCGCCAACGACATCCTCGCCGCCAAAGCGGCAGGCTGCCCCGTCGCCGCTGTTACCTTCGGCTACGCCGACATCCGCCGCTTGCACGACAACCCAGCAACCCGCGCCGATTACCTTATTGACCAGTTCGCGCAACTGCTGGAGCTCGTCTAGCAGCAAAACCGTGCAACGACCCGCAAAGGACCGCATATGAAGCACATCCTCATTGACTTCGAAAACACCCAGCCCGACGTCGCCCAGCTGCACGCCCTTAACCCCGATGACAGCCACATCTGGCTCTTCCTTGGCAAAAACCAGCAAAAAACCCTGCCCATCGAACTGTGCGAAGCCCTGTGCCGCTTTGGGCAGTACGTCCACTTCATCCGTATCGCCAAAACCGGCAAAAACGCGCTTGATTTCTACCTCACTTACTATCTCGGACAAATCACCGCCCAGGACAAAGATGCCCTCATCTGTATCCTCTCGCGCGACACCGGCTTTGACATCCTGGTCGAACATCTTGAAAGCACACAACTCTGCCGGGGCATCATCCGTCTCGCCGCACTTGAAGATGCCGCCCACCTGCCCGGCACCACATCCACCGTTGGACACACAGCGGGAACAGGCACACCGTCTGCGGCAAGCGAGACACCGCCTGGCGCCGCCACTCTTGCGCCGCAAGACGAAGCTGCCCGCATCCTTGACGTCTGTAAAAAAGCACAAGCGCACCTGATGCATGCCGATTACCGTCCGCGTCAGCGCCAAAACCTCGAAACCCGTCTGGCCAAGCACCTACGCGATACCCTGCAACCTTATGACGAAGATACCGCCCGCACCCTCATCAGCCAGGCAGTGGACAGGCTCATCCGCAAAACCCTCATCAGCGTCGGTGCAGACGGCCTGCTGGCCTACCACCTAGGCGAACGCGAACTGCAACAACGCCTTATTGCCCATATCCAGAAAGCGAAAACCAAAACCGTAGAGGCCCTGAAAAACACCATCCGCGTGTACGCTGGCAGCCTCTACCTCGGCCACAGCGACAGCGACATCGAAGCCTGCATCCGCTACTGCGAGCAGCACAACATTCTGCGCTGCACGGATAACCACAAAATCCAGTACCCGCCCTACCCCGCCGACAACGGCCAGCTGCAACAGCAGGCGGCGCAGTTCCTCAGCAAATTCAGCCGCAACAAACCGGCCAAACGCAGCAGCCTGGCCACTGCCATCCGGCACATGCTGAAAACCGACGACACCCAAACGGAAACCCTTATCCGCACCCTCGTGGCGCAGAACAAACTGCGCATCAACGACAACGGCAGCCTGGCCTGGCTGGCATGACTTCACCACCTGTGCATAGGTATCCGTGTATCTCAATAGTTGTAAAAATAACTGCAGAAACAAAGGGAGCTCCCCCGACTGCCTGTGGGATAAACACAGGGTTTCCGGTCACCCGCCAAGCGGTATAAACACGGGATTCCTGACCAGCCGCCAACGGGATAAATACCGGCTTCCCCCGAATGCAGTCCGTATCCACCCCCGGTTTGTCCCTTATGCCTTTTTGGCATAAAGCGCGCGCGGGCGTCGTTTTATACTCGCCCGCCCGATTGCAAGAGTATTCATCATGTCGCCTGTTTCCACTTTGCCCCGTCCGCGCCGTTTGCAGGTGTTGCCCGGTTTCGGCCTGTCGCTGGGGCTGTCGCTGTTTTTTGTTGCGCTGGTGCTGTTGCTGCCGCTCACCGGTTTGGTCATGAATGTGGCGCGGTTGTCGTGGTCTGATTATTGGGCGGTGATTTCTGATGCTCAGGTGCTGGCGGCGTTCCGCGTGACGCTGTGGGCGGCAGTCTGGGCTTCGCTGGTGAATGCGGTCTGCGGGCTGCTGCTCGCCTGGGTGCTGGTACGTTATCGTTTTCTCGGGCGGGGGATGGTCGATGCGCTCGTCGATTTGCCGTTTGCCCTGCCCACGGCGGTAGCGGGGATTGCCCTTGCCGCTCTTTTTGCCGCCGACGGCTGGCTGGGGAGGCCGCTCGCGGCGCTGGGGGTGCAGGTGGCGTTTCAGCCGCTAGGGATTGTGGTGGCGATGGTGTTTACCAGTATTCCGTTTGTGGTGCGCGCGGTGCAGCCGGTGTTGGAAGCGCTGCCGCGTCAGGTGGAGGAAGCGGCAGCGACGCTGGGTGCGCGTCCCTGGCAGGTGTTCTGCCGCGTGATTCTGCCGCTGCTCTCGCCGGCGCTGGTGAGCGGGGTGGTGTTGTCGTTCGCGCGCAGTCTTGGCGAGTTCGGCGCGGTGATTTTTATTGCCGGCAATCAGCCGTTTGTGAGCAAGGTGGTATCGCTGGTGATTTTTGAGCGTTTGCAGGAGTTTGATATGCCCGCCGCTGCCGCGCTGGCGTCGGTGATGCTCGCGCTGTCGTTGCTGCTATTGCTGGTGGTGAATGTGTGGCAGGGCTTTTTCTTGCGCCGTTTCGGGAGGGCGTGATGCGTCGGGTGTTGATTGCTTTGGCGCTGCTGTTTGCGCTGTTGTTTTTGGTACTGCCGCTTGCGGTGGTGTTCGCTGGGGCGTTTGCCAAGGGCTGGGGGGCGTTTGCTGCCGCGCTCGCCGTGCCGGATACGCGTCATGCGTTGTTTTTGACGCTGCTGGTCACGGCGGTCACGGTGCCGGTGAATGTGGTGTTCGGGCTGGCGTTTGCCTGGCTGGTCACGCGTTTTCGTTTTCGCGGCAGGGCGTTTTTGTTGACGCTGCTTGATATTCCGTTTGCGGTGTCGCCCGTCATCGCCGGTCTGCTGTATTTGTTGTTGTACAGCGAGAATGCCCCGCTCGGCGCGTGGTTCGCTGCGCGCGGCTGGCAGTTGATGTTTGCCGTGCCGGGGATTGTGCTGGTGACGGTGTTTGTGACCTGTCCGTTTGTCGCGCGTGAGCTGGTGCCGTTTATGCAGCAGCACGGCGCAGCGGAGGAGGAAGCAGCGGTGGTTTTGGGCGCGAGTCCGTGGCAGTTGTGGCGGCGCATTACGCTGCCGACGATTCTCTGGCCGCTGCTCTATGGCGTGGCGCTGACGAATGCGCGCGCAGTCGGCGAGTTCGGCGCGGTATCGGTAGTATCCGGCAATATTCGCGGTGCGACGATGACGCTGCCGCTCAATGTGGAATTGTTGTATCAGGATTATCAGGCGGCGGCTGCATTTGCCAGCGCGATGCTGCTGGTGTGTATTGCGCTCGCGACGTTGGCGTTGAAAGCTTGGGTTGCGCGGCATGAGGAGCATGTATGAGTATTGAGGTTTTTCAGTTACACAAGCGTTTCTGCGAATTTCCGGCGCTCTCGCCCACGGATTTGCGCATTGAGACGGGCGAAATGGCGGCGCTCTTGGGCCCGTCCGGCAGCGGCAAGACGACCCTCTTGCGCCTGATTGCCGGGCTGGAATCGGCAGACGGCGGGCGTATCGTCCTGAATGGCCGCGATGTGACCAATGTCCCCGTGCGTGCGCGCCATATTGGCTTTGTCTTCCAGCATTACGCGCTCTTCAAGCACCTGACCGTTGCCGATAATGTCGCTTTTGGGCTTACCGTGCTGCCGCGCGGGCAGCGTCCGGCGAAAAACGTCATCCGGCAGAAGGTCGCGCAACTCCTGGAAATGGTGCAGCTCGCTGCCTTCGGCAACCGTTATCCGGCGCAACTGTCCGGTGGGCAGCAACAGCGGGTAGCGCTGGCACGGGCACTGGCCACCGCGCCGAAAGTTGTCCTCTTCGACGAACCTTTCGGCGCGCTGGATGTGCAAGTGCGTCAGGATTTGCGTCTGTGGCTGAAAGGTCTGCAACGTGAGCTGGGCTTCACTGGTGTTTTCGTCACCCACGACCGCGAAGAAGCGCTTGATCTCGCTGATCGCATCGTGGTGATGCGTCACGGTGCCATCGCGCAAAACGCCGACCCGCAGCAGCTCTACGCGGCGCCCGCTGATGCGCAAGTTTTCGCTTTCATGAGCGAAACACAGCGTTTTCCTGCACACCTCGCCGCACATATCGTGCACAGCGGTCGCGCCTGGGTGAAAGTCGAACAGCCTCTTGCCGACGGCAACGGTGAACTTGCTCTGCGCGTACAGGACATCGAACTCGCCGACCATCCGCCAGGTCATGTGCAACTGCCGCTGGTCATCGACGACATCACCCTGCTTGGCGCGAACTACCGCCTCACGGTGCATAACCAGGGCTGGGGCAATGACGCGCGCTGGCAACTGCCGCTACCGGCGCAGGTTTTCCGCCGCCAGCCGTTGCAGACGGGGCAGCGCGTGTACATCAAGCCGCGCCAGCTTTATTTCCTGCGTGAGAACGGCACGGTGGATGCGCTGCTGCACGAGTGGGACGGTGAGACGCGTCCGGCATAAATCCAGGTTTTATCCCGCCTGCTACCTCCTTCCAGCAAACCCTAAGTGAGGCTGACAATCAACGCTTTTTCTAAATAGTTGAGGCAATAGTGCTATAATCGCGCGGCTTTCAACCCACAAACCAGGAGATAAAACTCATGACAATCAAAGTCGCCATCAACGGATTCGGACGTATCGGCCGTCTCGCTCTGCGTCAAATGGACAAAGCGAAAAATATCGAAGTCGTCGCCGTTAACGACCTCACACCGGCCGACATGCTGTTGCACCTCTTCAAATACGACACCTCGCAAGGCCGCTTCCACGGCACCGCCGAACTCAAAGGCGACAGCCTCGTCGTCAACGGCAAAGAAATAAAAGTCTTCTCCAACGCCAACCCGGAAGAATTGCCGTGGGGCCAATTGGGTGTGGACGTCGTCCTCGAATGCACCGGTTTCTTCACCAGCAAAGACAAAGCCGAGAAACACATCAAGGCAGGCGCGAAAAAAGTTGTCATCTCCGCACCGGGCGGTAACGACATCAAAACCATCGCTTACAACGTCAACCACCAAATCCTTGACGGCACTGAAACCGTTATCTCCGGCGCATCCTGCACCACCAACTGCCTAGCGCCGATGGCCAAAGTCCTGCAAGACAAATTCGGCATCGTCGAAGGTCTCATGACCACCATCCACGCCTACACCGGCGACCAGATGACCCTTGATGCCCCGCACCGTAAAGGCGACAAACGCCGCGCCCGTGCCGCTGCCGCCAACATCGTGCCGAACAGCACCGGTGCCGCGAAAGCCATCGGTCTCGTCATCCCTGAACTGCAAGGCAAACTGGATGGCGCCGCACAACGCGTACCTGTCACTACCGGTTCCCTGACTGAACTCGTCACCGTACTGGAGAAAAAAGTCACCGCCGAAGAAGTCAATGCCGCGATGAAAGCCGCTGTCAACGAATCCTTCGGCTACACCGAAGAAGAACTGGTCTCTTCCGATATTGTCGGTATCAGCGAAGGCTCACTCTTTGACGCCACGCAAACCAAAGTGATGACCGTCGGCGACAAACAGCTGGTGAAGACCGTTGCTTGGTACGACAACGAAATGAGTTACACCAACCAGCTCATCCGCACCCTGACCTACTTTGCCAGCCTTATCAAGTAATCACGACTTGCATAAAAAAACCGCCCTTCGGGGCGGTTTTTTATTGCTGCTTCATTATTCAGGCGGGGATTTTGGCGGCTAGGTAAAGGCGCCTTCCTGTATCAGCCGCGCTGGAGGCGCAGCCAGTTCTGATAGTGCACTTCGTAGCCTTCAATATTTTTGCGGTAGCGTGCAAGTGCACGTTCTTCCAGCGGGCGACGGTTATGATCGCTGAGGCGACCGTCGCAGTGCTCCGCCATTTCGTGGGCGAGAGCGCTGAAGGTTTCCCAGTCTTTGACGGGTTCCTGGCTGATCGGCAGTTGCAGCACCAGCATGAGGCCTTCGTAGTTGTGTTCCGCGTTATCCAGGTTTCGCGGGAAGATACCGGGGCGGCGCACGTCCAGCATGGTGCAGAAGATTTCGCGTCCGCCGGCGCCGATGAGTTCATAGGTCTGGTTGGGCGAGTACTGCAGACCGAAGGCTTGCACAAGACGGGCAATGGTTTTGCCGCTGAACGGGCGATTGTTCGGCGCCATGATGGTGAGCGGGACGATCAGTTCCGGCGCTTTGCTGCGTGGCTTGGGCGGAGTGCTGTTTTTGCTGCCGCCGAAGATACCAGGATTGAGGCGGCTGGTTTTGCGGTTATGTTCAGCAGGCGGGGCATCAAGGGTCGAACCCCGGTATTTGGGATGGCCGTTCTGCATGTCGCGTTCGCGGTCGCGCTGGCGTTTGATCATGAGGGCGGTGCCGGCAATGGCGACGAGAATGATGATGGCGGCGGTGATGCGCAGTAACAATACGGATGGGTTGGTCATGGTTCCTGGTCTCCTTCTCCGAGTATGTTCAAGACGGTACATGAGGTAGTCGTCTATGGCGTGGCCTTCGTTTTCACTGAGTGCGAAGTGGCGCACGCTGCGGTGTCGGCGGTGCACTTCTTTTTTGTCCCCGCAGACGAGATAGTGCCAGTCGGGCAGGCTTTTGCCTTCATGGCGCAGGCGGTAGGCGCAGCTGGGCGGCAACCAAGAGTAGTCCTGGCGCGGCAGCTCGCGCAGGCTGAGGCAGTCCGGCACTTGGGTGTGGCGGCAAGGGTAATCGCGGCAGCGTCCGCTGTGGATGTCCAGTAGTTTGCAAGCAACACGGGAGAAGTACACTTCTCCCGTATCAATATCTTCCATTTTGTTCAGGCAGCACAGTCCGCATCCGTCGCAGAGGGCTTCCCATTGGTTATCGGTCAGGCGCTCAAGGGGTTGTCGCCACCACTGGTCATCGTGTTGGTGCAATTCAGGGGGTTTCCGGCATATGCAGTCCCTGCATATAGCGAGCGACGGCTTCGATTTGTTTGGGGGTGAGTTTTTCCGCCACGTCACGCATCATGCCATTCGGATCGTTACCGCGCACAACGAGGCTGCTCGGGTCGGTCTCGCTTGCCTGCTGGTCAATGAGAGCCGAGGTTTTGAAGGCGTCCAGCTGGGTGCGGGTATATTTGGCATGCTGCCCGGAGACGCGCGGGAAAGCAGCCGGTTCGATACCGGCGCCGGCGGGGCCATGGCAGGCCAGGCAAGCGGGGGTATTTTTCACCGCCGCGATAGAGTGCTTCACCAAGCGCCAGCAGTTCTTCAGGATTTTCCCCGGCGCCTTCGGTCGCGGCGGGTGGTGGGGTTTGCGCAGCATAGTAGGCGGCGACATTAGCGATGTCTTCATCAGAGAGTAAGACGGCTTGCGGCTGCATGATAAGGCTTGGGCGCTCGCCACTCTTGAAATCACGCAATTGTTTTTCCAGGTATTTTTGCCCTTGTCCCGCCAGCGTTGGCCATTCGGGGTTGCTGCTCACGCCACCAGGGCCGTGGCAGGCAGCACACACGGCCGCTTTTTCTTCGCCCACTTTGATATCGGCGGCTTGTGCCCAGCCGGCAACGGCGATGGTCAGGATTGTCACTATGCCTTTTTTCATGACTTGCTCCGCAAGATTTTTCTTTTGTTGTTTGTCAAAGGCCTGATATAGAATTTCAGGCGGTTTTTCTGCATTTTACAAGAGATGAATAGTCGTTACCAGCAGGCGGTTTTTGCCTTTTCCGCCAATCGCGAGGCGCAATTTCCGGCTGCTGCGCGTGTTGAAATCGCCTTTGCCGGCCGCTCGAATGCCGGCAAGTCGAGCGCGCTAAATACGTTGACGAATCAGAAGACGCTGGCTCGGGTGTCGCGCACACCGGGGCGGACACAGCTCATCAATTATTTTGCCCTGCCCGATGCAGGGTGTTTTTTGGTCGATCTGCCGGGTTATGGTTATGCCGAAGTGCCGGAACAGGTGCGCGCGCACTGGCAGGCCCTGCTTGGCCGCTATTTGTTGCAACGTGAGGTGCTGCGCGGGGTAGTGCTATTGATGGATATCCGCCATCCGATGAAGGAACTGGATATTCGTATGCTGGAATGTTGCGCCGAGCGGCAGTTACCCGCGCATGTGTTGTTGACGAAAGCGGACAAGCTCAGTCGTAGTGTGGCAGAGAAACAGTTGTGCGCGCTGCGCAGTGAGTTGGTGAATTGGCATGCGCCGTTTTCGGTGCAGCTCTTTTCCAGTTTGAAGCGGCTGGGGCTGCCCGAACTGGTGGCGCAGCTGGATACGTGGATAGAGGCTGATCATGCTGAATGAGTTGCTCAATGCCGGTGTGTCGTCGTGGGTGCTGTTGCCATTGTTATTGGTCGGAATGCTGGCAGGGTTTGTCGATACGCTGGCCGGTGGTGGCGGGATGTTGACGGTACCGGCGCTGATGCTGGTACTGCCGCCGGATGCGGCATTGGCCACGAACAAGTTGCAGGGCAGTTTCGGTACGCTGTCGGCAACTTGGTATTTTGTCCGCCGTGGCCAGATTCGTTTTCGCAAGTTATTGCCCGGGATTGTTGCCTGTGCACTCGGTGCTGCGGCGGGAGCGGCTGTGGTGCAGTGGCTGCCGCCCGATCTGTTACGCAAGGTGTTACCGCTGCTTTTGGCAACGGTCGCTCTGCTGTTCATTTTTATGCCGTCGCTGGGTACGGTGGAGCGGGAAGCACGTTTGCCTTATGCCTATTTTGTCGGCGGCGCGCTCTTTCCGCTGGGGTTCTATGACGGATTCCTCGGCCCGGGCACAGGCAGTTTCTTGATGCTGGCCTTAATCGCTTTGCGCGGCTACACGCTGCAAAACGCGACGATAGAGGCGAAGGCGTATAACGCCACGACCAATCTGATGTCGCTCTTCGTTTTTCTGGCCGGAGGCCGGGTGATTTGGCTGGTCGGTCTGACGATGGCAGTTGGGCAGTTGCTCGGTGCGCGTCTTGCGGCCGGGTTGATTATCAGCAAGGGTAACCGCCTGATTCGTCCAGCGGTTATTACCATGTCGCTCTTGATGAGCGGTTATTTGGCCTACCGTTTCTGGTTTTAGCGGCGGCGTTCGGTGGTGCGCGCCGCCAGGGCGGTGAGTGCGGTTTTGTAGTCGTTATCAGGGAAAGTGGCGAGTGCTTGCACCGCTTCATCGGCCAATCGTGCGGCGGCTTCGCGGCTGTATGGCAGGGCATCGGTTGCATGCAGTAAGGCGATGACTTCACCGATCGCCTCGCGTTCGCCCTGCTCGATGATGTGGCGCAGGCGTGCTTTGTCAGCGGTGGGTAATTGTTGCTGGGCGCGGATGAGCGGCAGGGTTGGCTTGCCCTCGGCGAGGTCATCGCCCAGCGCTTTGCCAATCAGCGCTTCATCACCGGTGTAATCCAGCAAATCATCCATAATCTGAAAGGCCATGCCGAGTTTGCGGCCATAAATGGCGAGTTGCTCGCTTTGTGCCGGGTCAAGGCCGGCAAGCAGTCCCGCCACTTTGCAGGCAGCAGCGAATAGCACGGCGGTTTTCAGCTCGATGACGCGGTAGTAGCGGGTTTCATCGACATCGGGATCGTGCATGTTGCCGAGCTGCATCACTTCGCCCGCCGCGATGAGGTTGACCGCATCGGCCATCATGGCGATGACGTCGCTGTTGCCGGTGCGCACCATCAGCTGGAAGGCGCGGGTATAAAGGAAATCGCCGACCAGAACGCTGGCGGCATTGCCGAAGGCGATATTGGCGGACGGTTTGCCACGGCGCAGCGCGGATTCATCCACCACGTCGTCGTGCAGCAGGGTGGCGTTATGGATAAATTCGATGAAGGCGGCGGCAGTAATGGCGTGCTCGTCGTGGTAGGTACAGAGTCCGCAACTCAGCAGGGTCAGCAGCGGGCGGAAGCGCTTGCCGCCGTCGCCGATGGCGTATTGCATCACCAGTTCCGCCAGCGGCACTTCCGCCCGCATTTCAGCCTGCATCAACGCTTCGGTTTGTGCCATTTCGCGCTGGATGAGTTGCCGGATTGCTGTGTCGTCCATCTGTGTTCCCATGAAGTTGTTACGGAGTTGAAAGGAAAGGTGGCATTGTAGCCGATAGCCTCCGCAGGCGACAAACCGCCTTCCGCCCACGCTAGGGCGTAATCATTGGCAAATCAAATACTTCTTCACCATCCCCGCCCCAAAGGAGAGGGGCGGGGTCGTGTGGCGGTGCATCAGAAATAACGCAGCCACAGGTAAATATGCGACAGCAGGATGGTGAACAGCATCAGCGGGAAGGCGTATTTGGCGAACTGCACCATGCCGATGGGCTGTTTGGCGCGCTCGGCAAAGGCGGCGACGGTGAGGTTGGCACTCGCGCCGATGAGGGTGCCGTTGCCGCCGAGGCAGGCGCCCAAAGCCAGCGCCCACCACACCGGCTCGAAGGTGGCCGGATCAATGCCTGCGCCTGCCGATTGCAGGAGCGGAATCATGGTGGCGACAAAGGGGATGTTGTCCAGCACGGAGGAAAGGATGGCCGAGACCCACAGCACGGCGTAGGCCATTTTCGGCACATCGCCCTGAGTGGCGGCGACGAGTTTGTGTCCCAGTACGTCCAGCAGCCCGCTTTGTTCGACCGCACCGACAATAATGAACAGTCCCATGAAGAAGAAGATGGTGATCCACTCCACTTCGGCGAAGGCGTGATGGACGTTTTCCGTTTGCTTTTCCGCCGGCTGCTTGCCGTAGGCGAGCAGCATTAGGAGGGCAGCGCCGGATAGCGCCACCGTGCCGGGCTCGACGCCGAGCGGGTGGCCGACGAAGAAACCGAGGAGGACGAGGGCAAAGACGAAAGCGCATTTTTTCAGCAGGCGCACATCGGTAATCGCGTCTTTTTCGTTGAAACGCATGATGGCGGCGCGGGCGCGCAGGGTGGTTTTCAGACTGCGGCGGTGTATGAGCCACAACACGGCGCAGATGGCGAGCATGATGATGAGGGCGATCGGCGTCATGTGGTAGATGAATTCGCCGAAGCTGAGGTCGTTTTTCGAGCCGATGATGATGTTCGGCGGGTCGCCGATGAGGGTTGCCGTGCCACCAATATTGGAAGCGAGGATGGTGGCAAAGAGGTAGGGGAAGGCACGCACCTTGAGCTGCTCGGTAATCAGCAGCGTTACCGGGGTGATGAGCAACACCGTTGTCACGTTATCCAACAGGGCAGAAAAGAGCGAGGTGATGCCGGCGAGCATCAGCATGATGCCGACCGGGTCGGCGCGCACCCATTTTGCCGAGCGGATGGCGACGTACTGGAACACACCGGTTTTCGCGGTGATGTTGACCAGCATCATCATGCCGGTGAGCAGCCACAGCGTATTGAAATCCACCTTTTCCAGCGCCTGGTGCTGATTAAGCAGACCGCAGTAAATCATCAGCATCGCACCGAGCAGTGCCGTGACCGCGCGGTTGAGTTTCTCCATGATGAGGACGATATAGACGATGACCAGAATGATGCCCGACAACCACATCGGGTCGAGGCCGAAGATTGCATGAGATCCCTGCATGATGCCCCCTATGCGGCCCTGATGATGCTATCGAGAATGCTGCTGATGCTGACCAGGCCGAGATAGTAGCGGCTGTTCTTTGCCAGTACCACGCCGTGACTGCGGCGGCTGCGATATAGGAGGTACAGTGCCTCCATCAGGCTGGTATCGGGGGTGCACTGCGGTACTTCATCGCGAATCAGGTAATCGGTAATCGGATCCTCATAATGTTCACGCAGACGCTGACGCAGTTCGCTGACCGTGGTCTTCATGAAATTCAGCTCCGGTGGATTCATCTCGCGGCCGAGATTGGCGGTGAGACTGCGGGGCAGCAGCAGTTCCACCAGCGACCTGCTATTGAAAATGCCGATAAACTCGCCGGCATCGTCCACCACCGGGAAAAAGCGCTCATTACGGTGATGGATGGCGGCAAACGCGCCAGAAATGGTCATTGCGGGATGCAGTGTCGGGCGGTTTGGCACGATGACATCGCGACAGGTGTAGTTCATAAGAGCCTCCTTGAAGTGGAAAGGATGATAATTGTAACGTGAAAAACCACATTGAACCCCGCCCTTCCACAAAAATAATACTGCTTGCCCGTGCCCGTTGCCGCAGGCATTCACAGTGGCGTCAATACCAGCCTTGCAGCATTCAGGCGATAGGTAGCAAAAA
>ERZ773068.797-NODE-797-length-16252-cov-47.195468_pt1 | contig 16252 bp, 14 predicted proteins | sample MGYA00580620_ERZ773068 | MGnify/ENA primary metagenome ERZ773068 (study PRJEB29015, sample SAMEA2737983) | human oral metagenome | biome: human oral; feature: human-associated habitat; material: dental | place: China | collected 2101 ... | reverse complement strand
CGTCGCGCAGGGTGATGCCTTGCTCGGCGAGCAGGTCGCGGATGCGGTCGGATTCCGCCCAGTTTTTGTCGGCGCGGGCTTGGCGGCGCCGGGCGATCAGCTCTTCGATTTCTTCGTTGGACAGGCCGCCGACGGGGGCGCCGCCGTGCAGGAACTCGGTGGGGTCGCGCTGCAGCAGCCCGATGGTGGCGGCCAGCGCTTTCAGGCAGCCTGAAAGCTCGGCGGACCGGGTTTTGTTGGCTTCGCCGGCCAGCTCGAACAAGACCGCCATTGCTTCGGCGGTGCCGAAGTCGTCGTTCATCGCATCGTAGAAGCGGCGGGTGTAGGCGTTGGCATCGTAGGCAGCCTGAAAAGCGGCGGGCGGCACGTTGGCCAGGGTGTTGTACAGGCGGGTGAGCGCGTTTTTGGCGTCGTCCAGATGTGCGTCGGAGTAGTTCAGCGGGCTGCGGTAGTGGGCGCGCAGGATGAAAAAGCGCACGACTTCTGGGTCGTATTGCTTCAACACGTCGCGGATGGTGAAGAAGTTGCCCAGCGATTTGGACATTTTCTCGCCGTCCACTCGGATAAAGCCGTTGTGCAGCCAGTATTTAACGTGGCTGGCGATGCTTTGGCCGTGGTGGGTGTGCGCGTATTCGTGCCCGCAAACATGGCCGCTGGCGCCAACGCTTTGGGCGATTTCGTTTTCATGGTGGGGAAACTGCAAATCCGCGCCGCCGCCGTGGATGTCGAAGGTGTCGCCGAACAGCTTGTCGCTCATGGCGGAGCATTCGATGTGCCAGCCCGGACGGCCTTGCCCCCACGGGCTGTCCCACGCCGGTTCGCCCACTTTGGCGGCTTTCCACAACACAAAATCCAGCGGGTCGCGTTTGAAGCTATCGACTTCCACGCGCTCGCCCGCGCGCAAGTCATCCAGCGATTTGCCGGATAACTGGCCGTAAGAGGCAAACTCGCGCACGGCGTAATAAACGTCGCCGTTGGCGGCGGGATAGGCTTTGCCGCGTGCAATCAGGTTTTCAATCATCGCAATCATTTCGGCGATGTTTTCGGTGGCCTTGGGCTCGAGGTCGGGGCGCAACACGCCCAGCGCGTCGGCGTCTTCGTGCATGGCGGCGATAAAGCGGGCTGTGAGCTCGCCGATGGTTTCGCCGTTTTCAGCCGCGCGGGCGATGATTTTGTCGTCGATGTCCGTAATATTGCGCACATAAGTGAGCGGATAGCCGCACTCGCGCAGCCAGCGGGCAATCATGTCGAACACGACCATCACGCGGGCGTGGCCGAGGTGGCAGTAATCGTATACGGTCATGCCGCAAACGTACATGCGCACGTTTTTGGGATCGATGGGGGCGAAGGGTTCTTTTTGGCGGGTGAGGGTGTTGTAGAGGTTTAGCATAATGTGTTTTTCGTGTGAAAGGGCAGCCTGAAAAGGATTTGCGGTGTTTCAGGCTGCCTGAAAAGCGCGGATTGTAGCGGAAAAGCAGGGTTTTCCCTAGCGTTTTCCCTGCGGCAAGGCAGCCTGAAAACCGCCGGACCGTTTTTCAGGCTGCCTGTCGGGCGCGGCTTTAAAAAAGCGGGCGGGGCGCGTAAAATGCGCGCTTTTTCCCTGCCGAGAAGTCCCCATGACCGACCACCAGATTCCCGCCGAAGAGCCGCAATTAGACGAAAACCAAATCATCGCCATCCGCCGCGAAAAACTCAACGAAATCCGCAAACAAGGCATTGCCTTTCCCAACGATTTTCGCCGCGACGCGTTTGCCGCCGATTTGCATGAACGATATAGCGAGATGAGCAAAGAAGAGCTGGATCCGCAAGCCGTGCCGGTGAAAATCGCCGGGCGCATGATGCTCAAACGCCAGATGGGCAAGGCCAGCTTTGCCACCGTGCAGGACGCCACCGGGCAAATCCAGCTTTATCTGAACAACAAAGGCGTGAGCCAAGAGGTGCTGGATGCGTTCAACCATTGGGACATGGGCGACATCATCGGCGCAGAAGGTACGCTCTTCAAAACCAACCACGGCGAATTAACCGTGCGCGTGTCGCAAATCCGCCTGCTGTCCAAATCGCTGCGTCCGCTGCCCGATAAACATAAAGGTTTGAGCGACCAAGAAACCAAATACCGTCAGCGTTATGTGGACTTAATCGCCAACGCCGACAGCCGCGACGTGTTTATCAAGCGCAGCAAAATCATCCAAGCCGTGCGCAATTTTATGGTTTCCGAACAATATCTTGAAGTGGAAACGCCGATGATGCACCCCATCCCCGGCGGTGCAACGGCCAAGCCCTTCGTTACCCACCACAATGCGCTGGACATCCCGCTGTATCTGCGCATCGCCCCCGAGTTGTATTTGAAACGGCTGGTGGTGGGCGGCTTGGAGCGCGTGTTTGAAATCAACCGCAGCTTCCGCAACGAAGGCATGTCGGTGCGCCACAACCCCGAATTCACCATGATTGAGTTCTACGAAGCCTTTTGCGACTACAACCGCATGATGCAGATGGCGGAAGACACCATCCGCGCCGCCTGCCGCAGCGTTTCAAGCAGCCTGAAAATCCAATACAACGGCAAAGAAGTGGATTTGGAAAGCCCGTTCGAGCGCTTAACCATTTTGGAAGCGATCAAAAAATACAATCCGCACTACACCGATGAGCAGCTGAACGATGCCGAATGGCTGAAAAAAGAAATCGTCAAACACGGCGAAAGCCTGCCGCACGCGGCGGGGCTGGGCAGCCTGCAACTGGCGCTGTTTGAAGGCTGCGCCGAGAGCAAGCTGTGGAATCCTACGTTTATTGTGGATTACCCCGTGGAAGTGTCGCCCTTGGCGCGCGCGTCCGACAGCAAAGCGGGGCTGACCGAGCGTTTTGAATTGTTCGTCGTCGGGCGCGAATTGGCAAACGGCTATTCGGAATTGAACGACCCCGAAGACCAGGCCGCGCGCTTCAAAGCGCAAGTGGCGCAAAAAGACGCGGGCGACGACGAAGCCATGCACTACGACGCCGACTACATCCGCGCCATGGAATACGGCCTGCCCCCGACAGGCGGCTGCGGCATCGGCATCGACCGCCTGGTGATGCTGCTGACGGATACGCAGACGATTCGCGATGTGATTTTGTTCCCGCAGATGCGGCCGGAATAGGGCGGCTCGAGGCGTAAACAAAGGCAGCCTGAAAACCAGTCAAACGGTTTTCAGGCTGCCTTTTGGTTTGGCCGCATGCTTTTAGCTTCGCAACTTTGCTGCGCTACGCAGGCTGCTTTTGCGACGCCCGAACAAAGGCAGCCTGAAAACGGTTTTCCCGCTTTCAGGCCGCTTTGTCTTGCATCGGCAGCAGCGTTTTCAGGCTGCTTTAAATCTGTTTGCCGACAGGCGTGTTACCAATAGCCCAGCGATTTCCACCACAGGGCGCCGACGATGCCGAAGACGAGAATATTGACCACGCTCATCACAAAACCCGCCTTCCACCATTCGCCCAGCGTGGTGTAGCCGGAGCCGAAAATCACGGGTGAAGTGCCGGTGGCGTAGTGGGTGAGCGTCATCATAATGCTGGACGCGGCGGCCATCATCAGTGCCATCAGCATCGGCGGGGCGTGCAGGGTGATACCGGCGGTGAGAAAGGCGGCAAACATGGCGGTGATGTGGGCGGTGGTGCTGGCGAAAATATAGTGGGTGTAAAGATAGGCCAGCGTCAGCAGCACGGCCACGGCGATGCCGCTCAAACCCATATGGCCGATGCCGCTTTCCAGCACGCCGGAGAACCATTGGATCAGGCCGAGTTTGTTTAGGAAGCTGGCCATCATCACCAGCGCGGAGAACCAGATGACGGTGTCCCACGCGCCTTTTTCTTTGAGCACGTCGTCCCAAGTGAGCACACCCGAGAGCAGCAGCAGCGACAGGCCGATAAAGGCGGTGGCGGTGGCATTGACGGTAAAGGCCTTGCCCAGCAGCAGCGCCGGCAGTCCCGCCCACAGGATCAGCAGCACGGCGAAGATGGCGAGCATGATTTTTTCGTCGCGCTTCATTTTGCCCATTTCCGCCAGGCGATCCTTGGCAAACTGCGCCGAGTTGGGCGTTTCCTTGATTTCGGGCGGGTAAACGAAATACAGCACCAGCGGCATCAGCGCGAAAGCCACCAGCCCCGGCACCAGCATCGCCCACGCCCATGCCGCCCAGCTCAGGCGGAAGTCGCTGCCCACGGTTTCGGCAATCAGATTGACCACCAGCGGGTTCGGCGCGGTGGCGGTGATGAACATCGCCGAAGAAATCGGGTTGGAATGGTAGTTCACCAGCGCCAGATATTTGCCCATGCGGTTTTGCGTGCCCTTTTCCGGGTCGGACTCATAGCTCGAAGCGATCGCCTTCATCACCGGATGGATGATGCCGCCGCCGCGCGCGGTATTGCTCGGCGTAACCGGCGCCAGAATCAGCTCCGAGAGCGCCAGGCTGTAGCCGATGCCCAGCGTGCGCTTGCCGAACAGGGCGATAAAGTAATAGCCGATACGCGCGCCCAGCCCCGTTTTCAGCAGGCCGCGCGAAATCATAATCGACACCCCGATCAGCCAGATCAGCGGGTCGGCCAGCGACGAGAGCGCGTCTTTCATCGCAGCGGCGGTGATTTTGTCGGGCGTGGTGAGTTTCGGGTCGCTCAAATCCACGGTAACGCCGGTAACCGCCACCAGCATAATGGCGACGATCGACAGCGCGCCGATCGGCATTGCCTTGCCGATAATCGCCGCAATAATGCCGACAAACATCGCCAACAGCTGCCACGCCTGCGGTTTGACGCCCGCCGGCGCGGGAATCAGCAGGATGACCACCGCAATCGCCACCGCCACGGCGGCGGGGATGGGTTTGAAACCGAGCTTGGCGGCCGGTTTCGGATCGGGTTTTGGATCGGAGTTGCTCATGATGTTTCCTTTCTGTGTGCGGCAGCTTTCAGGCTGCCTGAAAAAACATGGCAGGATTTGTGCGGGCAGTATTGTAGCCCCGCAAGCGGGCGCGGGCAAAGGCAGCCTGAAAACGCCGGCATGCCAAAAAGCAGCCTGAAAGCCGGTTTGGGCGGGCTTTCAGGCTGCCTGCGAAGCCTTGTAAATCCTGAAAAGCGGGCGGCGTTTGCGCTATAATCCGCGCCGTTCGTTTTTTATTTTGGGAAGGGATACGGCCATGACCGTCAAATACAAACGCATTCTGTTGAAACTCTCCGGCGAAGCCCTGATGGGCGGCGACGCTTTCGGCATCAACCGCGAAACCATTATGAGCATGGTGCGCCAGGTGAAAGAAGTGGCCGATATGGGCGTGGAAGTCGGCATTGTTGTCGGCGGCGGCAACATCTTTCGCGGCGTGTCTTCGCAGGCCGAAAGCATGGACAGGGCCACCGCCGACTACATGGGCATGATGGCCACCGTGATGAACGCGCTGGCGCTCAAAGACGCTTTCGAAAGCATCGGCACCAAAGCCCGCGTGCAGTCCGCGCTCTCCATGCAGCAGATTGCCGAAACCTACACCCGCCCCAAAGCCATCCAGTATCTGGAAGAAGGCAAAGTGGTGATTTTCGCCGCCGGCACCGGCAATCCCTTTTTCACCACCGACACCGCCGCCGCCCTGCGCGCCGCCGAAATGGGCTGCGACGTGATGCTCAAAGCCACCAATGTTGACGGCGTCTATACCGCCGACCCGAAAAAAGACCCCGCCGCCACCCGCTATCCCACCATCACCTTCGACGAAGCCATCAACAAAAAACTCAAAGTGATGGACACCGCCGCCTTCGCCCTGTGCCGCGAGCGCAGCATGAACATCGTCGTGTTCGCCATCGCCAAAGAGGGCGCGCTCAAACGGGTGGTGCAGGGCGAAGACGAAGGCACGCTGGTGCACAGTTAAACCGCCAAAATTTCCAAACCGCTTTTCAGGCTGCTTTTGCGCTTTTTTCGCAGGCAGCCTGAAAAACACTGAGCAACCATCCCACAGGCAGCCTGAAACATGACCGAATCGCGTTTTGCCTTTCTCGATCGTTATCCCCATTTCCCCGCCGCGCTGGCGAAAAAAGCGCGCGAAGCCGAAGCGGACTATCCCGAGCGCTACGGCGCTTCGCTGGCTGCCTGCCGCACCGCCGCCGAAAAAATCACCGAATTTCTGCTCGCCCAAACCGGCCTGCCCGCCAAAGGCAGCATCGCCAATCCCTTTTTCAGCCGCGACAACCCGCGCTCCAAGCCCGAGCTGGATCTGGCCAGGCAGGCCGATCGCCTGTTTGTGCTGCTCAAAGAAGATTTGATCAGCTATCAGGACAAAAGCGAGCGCTTCGACTTTATCCGCGCCAAAGGCAACGCCGCCGCCCACGAAGATAGCGACAACCCCTACACCGAAGCCGATGCCGCCGCCGCACTCGAGCATCTGCTGGTTTTGTGCTGCCAGCTGGCCGAACGCTATCCGACGCCGCAGCCGCCGCGCGCGCCGCGCTGTTTCCGTGCGCCCGATGCCCGTTCCGTCGCGCCCGCCGCACGCCGTGGGGGCGGCGTGCGCATCGGCAATGTCGCCACAATACTTGCCATTTTTATCGGCGCCGCCATCATTATTCCGCTGCTGATTTACGCTTTCTTTGCCCTGCGCGACGGCAGGCAGCCTGAAACGCCGTCCGGCGCCTTTCAGGCTGCTTCCGCCCCCGCCGCCGACATCCTGCGCTATGCCGACGGCAGCGTGTATCAGGGCGAAACTGTCAACGGCAAAGCCGAAGCGGCGCACGGCAAAATCACCTACGCCGACGGCAGCGTCTGCGAAGGCCGCTTTGCCAACGACCGGCTCAACGGCGACGCCCTGTGCCGCTATGCCGACGGCAGCAGCTATCAGGGCAGTTTTATTGACGGCATCCGCAGCGGCCAGGGCAGAATCGTCTATGCCGACGGCGGCAGCTACAGCGGCGGTTTTGCCAAGGGCGAGCCGGCCGGCATCGGCGAATTATCATCCGGCACCAACAGCTACACCGGCCGCGTGTCCGGCCGCAGCCCCGCCGGCGAAGGCGTGCTGGCGGTATCCAACGGCGAACGCTGCACCGGCAGCTTTACCGCCGCCGCCGCCGACTGCCGCTTTGCCGACGGCAGCCGCTACCAGGGCGGTTTCGACGCCCAAAGCCTGAATTTCCACGGCCAGGGCAGCCTGAGCGATGCTGCCGGCAAACTCCGCTTCAAAGGCGAATGGCGGCAGGGGCAGCCGGTGCAGAGCGCGCTGTCCGAGTTTGAGCGCATCCGCAGTCAGGCCGAAGCGGGTGACGCCGAAGCGCAAAACGAGCTGGGACATCTCTACTGGCAGGGCAAAGACGTTCCCAAAGACGACAAAATGGCGGCGCTGTGGTACCACAAAGCCGCCAGCCAGGGCTACGCCGCCGCCCAATACAATCTCGGCGTGCTTTACGAGCAGGGGCGCGGCGTCAGCCAAGACAGCGAACAGGCGCTGCTGTGGTACCGCCGCGCCGCCGAACGCGGCAACGAACGCGCCGCCGCCCACCTGGCCGCGCTTGAGCGCCAAAACGACACCCCGTCCGCCGACGCGCCCCGCCGCAAGCCGGAAGGCGATGCGATTGACGAATTGTTCTGAACATCCCGTCCGCGCGGCAAAAAGGCAGCCTGAAAAGATTTTCAGGCTGCCTTTTGGTTTGTGCTGCGCGGTCGGCGTTTAGATTTTGCAGGCGCCGCCGGGGCAGGAATCGTCGTCTTCGCCGTTGAAGCCGCCTTCCACGGTGATGCCGTCAAAAGCGTCGAGCGCGTCGTCGAGATTGTCGAAAGCGTTGTCCAGATTGGTGTCGTCCATGGCGTTTTCCTTCGGGGTCGGATAAAAAGGCCGGCATTCTAAGCCGGCCGGCCGGTTTTGGCAAAGGCAGCCTGAAAAAGCGTTTTGCGGCTTTCAGGCTGCCTGTTCACGCATTCAAAGCTGTACCCGCATCAGCCGCACATCCAGGTTTTCGCGTCCCCAGCGGGTTTTAAGCAGCAGGCGCAGGATAAAGGGATAACGCGGCGCGCAGATGCTGCTCAGGCGGATTTCTTCAACCAGTTTACTGCCCGCCGCGAGTTTCAAAACGTCGTTTGCATCGCGCACGCCCCAGCGGAATTCGGGCGGCGTTTCGTTCATTTTTCTCAGTGCATCGTGCTGCTGGGCGCGGCCGACCATTTTTTGAGACAGCGCGTCCAGCACAATCTGCGTGCCGGGCAGTTTGCGCTGCACCATTTGGAAAAACGCCTGCACCTGCGCTTCTTCAAAATACATCAGCACGCCTTCAATCACCAGCAGCACGGGCTTGCCGTGCGCGGCAACGGTGTCCGTCCAGCTCTCGTCAAACATGGATACGCCCAGATAATGGTTGCTCGATTCGGGCAGCAGCATCCGCCGCACTTCAATCACTTCAGGCAGGTCAAGGTCGTACCACGCGGTAACATTGGGGCGACCCATGCGCTCGTAGCGCGCGTCCAAGCCCGCGCCAAGCTGCACCACCACCGCATCAGGGTGTTCGTCGATAAAACGCTGCGCCATTTCGTCGAGCAGCCGCGCCCGCCCGCAGCAGCCGACTTGCGATGCTTTGACTTTGGCAAAGGGGGTGAAGTCGTAATCGATCCGATCCAGCATCCGCGCGGCTTCTTTGTCGTGCAGGATGGCATCGGGGCGCTCGTATTCCACGGCTTTTGCCCATAGCGGAATCAGCATGGTGCTGGACAAAACGGTGATGTCTTTGGGGGAAATTTTCTCGATCATGGCGCTTCTCCTTAAGGTTGTCGGCAAAGGCAAATGCCTTGCGTTTACACGATTTACTATACGCCTGCGCGCGGTCGCTGCCAATGGCAAAGGCAGCCTGAAAGCCGGTTTTGGGCGTTTCAGGCTGCCTTGGGCAAATGGGAAAACGGCTAGGCGGTGCGGTGGCGGCGGCGCAGCAGGCGCACCAGTATGCCGCTTTGCGCGCCGAACAGCACCGACAGCAGATACCACAGCCCGCAAAACAAAATAATCGTGGGGCCGGACGGGATATTGGCCGGATGGTGGTAAGACAGCAGCAGCCCGGCATAGCCGCACACCAGCGCGCTGAGCGCCGCCACCGCCATCAGCGCGCCGATGCCGCGCACCCACAGCCGTGCGGCAATCGCCGGCAGCATCATCAGTCCCACCGACATCAGCGTACCCAGCGCCTGAAAACCGGCCACCAGATTCATCACCACCAGCACCAGAAACACCACATGCCACACGCCGCCGCGGCCGCCGACCGAGCGTAGAAACAAAGGGTCGATGCTCTCGAGCACCAGCGGCCGGAAAATCACCGCCAGCGCCACAATGCTCACCGCCGCCACCGCGCCCATCAGCCGCAGCGACAGCAAGTCCACCGCCAGCACCGAGCCAAACAGCAGATGCAGCAGATCGACGCTGTTGTTGCCCAAGCTCACCAGCGTTACCCCCAGCGCCAGGCTGCTTAAGTAAAACGCGGCGAAATTGGCGTCTTCCTTCAATTCGGTAAACCGGCTGACCAGCCCGGCCAGCAGCGCCATTAGAATGCCGGCGGCAAAACCGCCCAGCCCCATCGCCGGCAGGCTCAGCCCCGCCACCATATAGCCGACGGCCGCGCCCGGCAGCACCGCATGGCTTAAAGCATCGCCAATCAGGCTCATGCGGCGCATCACCAGAAACACGCCCACCGGCGCGGCGGAAAAGGCTAAAAACACCACCGCTGCCAGCGCGTAGCGCATAAAGGAAAATTCGGTAAAGGGTTCGATAAGGATTTCGTACATAATCGCAATCGGCAAATAAGGATCAGGGCGCCGCCGGCGCGGCGCAACCGTTTTCAGGCTGCCGGTGCGGCTTGGAGCACGCACAGGCGAAAAGCGCCGATTATACTGCCTTGCCCGCCGCTGTGCGCTGCCGATTCTGCCGTCGGAGTAGGGTGGGCAAACCCACGGCAACTGCGGCAAACTGCGGCGAAAACCGTTTTCAGGCTGCCTGATGTCAAAAAAGCACAAACAAAACTTGACGCTTTTAAAGAAATATCTAACAATCCACCCCTTGTTCAACCACCCGTAGTAAAAAGCGAGAAAAATATGAAATTATCTTCACTGTCCGCCCTTCTTCTGACTGCGTTTGCTCTGGCTGCCTGCGGTGGCAATTCCGGCGACACCGGTGCTGCATCCGCTCCTGCATCCGCTCCTGCTGACGCTTCTGCCGTAGCCGTTGATACCGCTGCCGGCGGTTCCGTATGCGAACAGTACGAAAAAGCCTTCAACGACATGCTGCAGACTGCTCCTGAAGCCAACCGCGAACAGATGAAACAAGCGTTCGAACAAAGCAAGAGCGCCATGGCCAGCTTGTCTGACGACCAACGCAACGCCATGTGCGGAGAGTCTCTGAAAGCGCTCAAAGGCGAAGCCACTGCAGCCGACACTGCCGAAGACAAAGCCGAAGAAGCCAAAGAAGCTGCTGAAGAAGCTAAGGAAGCTGCCGAAGAAGCCAAACAGGACGCTAAAGAAGCAGCTGAAGAAGCTAAAGAAGAAGCCAAATAATTACGGCACTTCCGATATTGCAGCCGCCTGCAGCCGCAGGCGGCTTTTCCTATTTACCGTTTCCCGCTGCCAACTTTCAGGCAGCCTGAAACCCACCGCAACGGCAAAACATGAAAGCAGACATTATCGGCGCTACCGGCAGAGTCTTGTTGGTGCAGCTTTTGAACGACGAGCGTTTTGACGAAGTGCATATTTTCGTCCGCCGCACCCCCGATTTTGTCCACGACAAACTGCGTGTGCATCTGATCGACTTCTCCCGCCCCGACGCCTGGGCGGACAAACTGCGCGGCGACGTGCTGTTTTCCTGCCTGGGCACCACGCTCAAAGACGCCGGCAGCCAAGAAGCGCAGCGCAAAATCGACTATCAGGCGGTACTCGATGCCGCCCGCGCCGCCCGCAGCAACGGCACGCGCATGATGGTGCTGCTCTCGGCCGCCGGCGCCGATGCGCAGTCGCGCATCTTTTATTCCCGTCTCAAAGGCGAGCTCGAGCGCGACATCGGTGCGCTGGATTTCCCGCAGCTGCTGGTTTTCCGCCCGCCGCTGCTGCTGCGCCCCGGCAGCACCCGCGCCGGCGAAATCTGGAGCGCGCGCATTTTGTCCGCGCTCAACGCTATCGGCATTTTGCGCAGCCAGCGCCCGCTGCCGGTGGCCGAGCTTGCCCGCGCCATGATTGCCGCCGCCGTGCAGGCGCAGGGCAGCCTGAAAACATCCTCCGCATGCTGGCGCCGCAGGATATCCGCCAACTGCTGGCGCAACAGCCTTAGGGTGTATTGACATTCGGCTTTTGAAGCGGATTTTTCGTCAGAAAATGGCAGATGCAAGGCAAAAATGCGAGCCTATGCCATCCATAGGCGAGTATTTTTAACGCGGCAGATGCCGTTTTATGGCGGAAAAACCGCCAAAACGCTGATTGTCAACACACCCTAAGGCCGCCGCAAAAAAGCAGCCTGAAAACGGAAAATCCGCTTTCAGGCTGCTTTTTTGCGTTTGCCGGTTTGATTTGCCGGTTTGAAACCTTTGCAAATACCCGGGTTTTGTCTAAACGGCGTCATTCCCGACTGAACGGGAATGACGGCACATGTTGTTTTCAGGCTGCCCTGCGCACCGTGCGCCACGCGCCGAAGAGAAACACCGCCACGCCCAGCCATACCCATGCGTAGCCCGCCAGGCGGCCGCCGTCAAGCGTTTCGCCGAACAGCGCCAGCCCCAGCAGCAGCTGGATGGTGGGCGAGAAATATTGCAGGATGCCCAGCAGCGACAGCGGAATGCGCTTGGCACCGGCAGCAAACATTAAAAGCGGCAGCGTGGTCGCCGCGCCCGAGCCGAGCAGCACGGCGCTTTGCAGCGCGTTCAGGCTGCCAAAGCCGACCAGCGTGCCGTTTGCGCCGCACCACCACAGATAGGCAATGGCAAAGGGCAGCAGCAAAAAGGTTTCCAAAGCCAGCCCGGGCAACGCGCCGATGGGGGCGAGTTTGCGGATCAGCGCGTAGCAGCTGAAACTGGCGGCCAGCAGCAGCGACACCCACGGCACCTGCCCCGCCGGCACCGCCAGCCACAAAATCCCGGTTAGCGCGAGCAAAATCGCCAGCCACTGCGTGCGGTTCAGCCGCTCTTTAAGCACGACAAAACCGAGAAACACATTGCACAGCGGGTTGATAAAGTAGCCCAGGCTGGCATCGAGCACATGGCGGTTGGTAATCGCCCACAGATACACCAGCCAGTTCGCGCCGATCAGCAGCGACGATGCGGCAAACACCGCCAGCAGGCGCGGACGGCGCAGTACCGCCAGCACTTCGCCGCCCTGCCGCCGCCCGAGCAGCACCGCCAGCGCAAACAGCGCCGACCAGGCCACGCGCTGTGCCATCAGCTGCATGGCGGGCATCGCGCCTTCGAGCGGATACCAGTAAAGCGGAAACAGCCCCCACACCGCATAGCAGCCCAGCGCATAGCGCAGGCCGCGGCGGCGTTCGGCGGCGGAATCGGAAAGGGCGGTCATGGCGGCATCTTTCACAGTGGAAAAAGGCGCGGATAGTACGCCTGCGGCAGGCGGGTGGCAAGGCAGCCTGAAAGGGGCGGACAAGGGCTTTCAGGCTGCCTTTGCCATAAAACAGGCAGCCTGAAAAGCAGCGCCGCGCGTGTTTCAGGCTGCTTTGATCGTTTCCGGCACCGCGCAAAAAAGCAGCCTGAAAACCTTGATCCGGCTTTCAGGCTGCTTTTACCTGCGCCGCCATTGAATCGGCGGGCAAAGCGTGTTAAACCGCGTCTTTTCGTTTTTCCAACCCTAGGAACCCGATATGCCCACCCGCCGCGAATTTATCCTATCCGCCGCAGGCACCGCCGTATTACTCAGCGTCGGCGGCTGCGCCGCGCTTGGCAGCGACGGCAACGCGCCCGAGTCTGCCACCGCCGTTACCCAAATTTTCGGCGACGGCATGCGCTTAACTGCCGTGGCCGTGAAATACCGCCGCGAGCTTGCCGCCGCGCCCGATAAAGCGCAATACAGCGTGGCGGGGCGCACGGTAGAGCGCGTTTATGTGGCGCAAACTGTCGACGGAATGCCGTCTGAACGCGGCCGTTTTGTGGTTGTCCAGCTCAATCCGTATGACGAGGGCGCGTTGCTTACCGTGAAAAAAGGCCGCCCCGCCAACAAACCGGCCAACGCTGATCCCGCCAAAAACGGCCCGGGCAAGGCGGGCGACAAGGGCGACAGCGCGCCCACGCTCAAAGTCGCATCGGCCGAAGTGAATATCGGCGGGCAAACGTTTCAGACGGCATCGGTTATCAACGAGGTGTTCGACGATTTCGTCCAGCGCGAATACGCCGACAAGCAGACGGGCAAAACCGTGCGCTACAACCTGTTTGCGCCGAAGAATCTTGAAAACGGCAAACGCTATCCGCTGGTACTGTTTATGCACGACGCGGGCGTAACCGGCACCATCGTTAAAGCGCCGCTCTATCAGGGCAACGGCGCGACTGCGTGGGCGTCGCCCGAGTTTCAGGCTCAGCATCCCTGCTTTGTCATCGCGCCCGAGTTTGACGAAATCATTGTCGACGACACCAGCACCGCGTCCCCCTATCTGGACGCCACCATCAACCTAATCAATCACTTGCAAACCAAGCTGCCGATAGACGACAATCGCCTGTACACCACCGGCCAGTCGGGCGGCGGCATGATGTCCATCGCCATGAACATCAAATATCCCGACTTTTTCGCCGCGTCCTATCTTGTCGCCTGCCAATGGAATCCCGCGCTGCTCACGCCGCAGATGAAAAACGTGAAATGGTGGATTACCGTGTCGCAAGACGATGCCAAAGCCTATCCGGGCGAGCTGGCGATTACCGACAAACTGGCAAGCTTCGGCGCAAGCGTGGCGCGGGCGGAATGGAACGCGCAATGGTCTGCCGCCGAGTTTCAGGCTGCCTTTGATAAAATCGCCGCGCAAAACGCCAATGTAAACTTCGTTGCCTTTGCCAAAGGCACGGTGTTCAAAACCGCAGCGGAAGCCAATGCCGGCGGCGCGTCGGGGCATACGTCCACTTGGAAATACGCCTACAACATCGCGCCGGTGTTGGATTGGATTTTTCAGCAGCGCAAAGGCTGATGCTGCCAAAACCAAAAAAGCAGCCTGAAAACCCTTATGCAAAGGAATATCATGCCAATCAAACTTTTAACTGCCCCATCCTAGTCGCTCTATTGCGTGTTTCGGGTAACAACAAAGCAGCCTGCACTTCGGTTTTCAGGCCGTCTAAAACGAAGTTTCCGAAGGAAGCCGAGTTTCTGCGAAGCTAAAACAGATGCGCCATATCAACTGCTGTCTTGGCCGGACAGGCGGGCAAAATATTCTGCCAAGCAGTGCAATATGTCTTCGGGGCATTCGCTGTTTTCGGCAAAAAACCAATATTCGCCATATGGATTGTGAATACTGAATTTCCAGCCTTTGTAGCGGAAATCCATCCACGTTTCATCTGTAACCAAATCGGGGCGAAAGGCGGTGGGCAGTCCGCCGAAACGGATAATCCGCCACATTAGGCGCGAGGGCGGGCAGGTTTGCGGCAGTTGCAGGAACAGGCGCGAGCCGTCGGCCATAATGTCGTTTTGCAGCACGGGTTTATCCATTGCCACGCTCCTTAGTTTTCAGGCAGTCCCTATGGCAGGCGGGTTAGAAATCGGCTTCGTAACCGTGCCCGCGGCTGCCGTAAAACATCAGCCAGCGCGCCAAAGAATAAACGATGTGCAGTTGGCTTTCTAGGCTTTCGGGCTCGGCTTCGGGTGCTTCGTATTGGTCTTTCAGGTATTCCAAGCCGTGCTGCCGCGCGGCGGGGGCTACGGCGGCAATCAGGCGTTGGGCGTAGTCTACGGCTTCTTCGGCCAGATGGTTCGACCATGCTTCGTTGAGCAAATCTTCGCCAATCAACTCTTGGCAGTCGGCCAAAAATTGGCCTCGGAATACGTTTTCGTCCTGCCCGAAGGCGCGGTATACCGGTACGCTGCCCCTTTCTGGAGCCAGTTCGATGACATAATAACCTTGATAATCTTCATAAACTTCGTCAAACGGCGGTTTGTCCAGGCTGTCGGCGGCATCGTATTGTTCGCGCAGCCAGGCATCTGCCTGAGCATCTTTGCCCACTTGCGGCGCGTTGATGGTTTCGTAGCTGGGTATGCCGAGGCCGAACCATTCTTCCAACAGCGCATCATACTGATCGGGCGGGAGATTGTCTGACGTTATCAGGCGGTAAAGTTCGTAAAAGCGTTGTTCTTTGCCTGCTTTCGGCTTGTTCAACGGGCGCATATCCAATCCCATGGCGTTTTCCTTTCGCGGGTGGGGTTATTAAAGAAGGGGCAGCATCAATGCCCGCTTGGACGGATGAGTTTAAACCGCTGTAAATGCAGGCTGCCTGAAACGCTGAAAAACAGCCCAAAGCAGCCTGCACCGCACTTTATAATGCTACCTGAAACAAGGCAGGCGATGGAAGAAAGTATGGTGTTCTTGAGAAGGTCTGTAGTTTCACAGAAAGCCTGCCTGAAAACAATTTCAACGTGTCCGCCGCAACGGTTCGCGGCACGGGGCGCACCAACGTTGAGGTCTGCCGTATTTGTCGGTCAGAATAATGGCATCAGATGTAAATTTCACATAGTCGCCTTCATCCGTGCGGATAACGTTTCTGAATTTCCCGCGATAAGTAACAACGACTCTACCGTCGCCTGCGCTTAATAAAGACATGACTGTGTCGCCGTTGGGGTAAATCGTGATGCTTTCCGGAGAGCCGCGTTGTGTGTCATGGATGCTGCTTCCTCCCCAATAACGCGTATTATGACCACACCAGCCCAAGCCGCCCCCGAACACAACATCCTGAACCAAAACGGCTACATCCTAGTCCAAACCCGCGCCCATGCCGAAGCGATCGCCGAAGCCCATATCGCCAACGTGTACGGCAAAGACCGCGCCATCCAGCAAAAGCCTTACCAAGTACACGAAACGCAAAGCGCATGGGAAGTTTCGGGCAGCCTGAAACTCAACAGACTGGGCGGCACATTCTTGATTGTGATTAACAAGCAAAACGGCGCAGTTTTGCGGCTTACGCATGGGCGGTAATCATGTAGCACATCGTTTTAATCGGCTATATTTTTGTAACCCTGATGTTTTCCGTTGCCCAATATCCGCAGGGCATTGCGCACGTGCTGATTTATTTAGGGGCTGTACTAGATAAGCAGTCATGTTAGACTGCAAAAATGAAAATAACC
>ERZ773068.794-NODE-794-length-16290-cov-5.125593_pt1 | contig 16290 bp, 18 predicted proteins | sample MGYA00580620_ERZ773068 | MGnify/ENA primary metagenome ERZ773068 (study PRJEB29015, sample SAMEA2737983) | human oral metagenome | biome: human oral; feature: human-associated habitat; material: dental | place: China | collected 2101 ... | reverse complement strand
TTCAAGATGTTTTTCGGCGGCGTTTTTGGGTAATTCATCGAAAAATCGCGAATCGATATTTTTCAAATTCAGGCTTTTGTACTAAATTTTCTAATTTTTTATAAAAATTTTCATCGCATTCATCAAGCATTTTTTCAAATTTCTGAAAAAAATCTAACATCAATGTATTTAATTTTTTGAGATATTCTTGACCTTGCGAAGAAATACCTAAAAAATTTTTATAGAAAATAAAATATTTAATTTTTTCTGCGAGCTTTAAAATTCTCTCGTTTTCCTCATAAAATCATAATAATTTTTCAGAAGTATGAAAAGTACGAAAAGTATGTTTATAATTTTTTACGAATTTTTCTGTTAATTTTTGTAGTAATAAAAAATCCTGATGAAAGTGTATATCATCAAATCCGGTATAAAATTCATCAAGATTCCACGAAAATGTTAGTTCTGAGTGATACATCCGCCTTCCAGCTTTAAAAATTTAATCAATACTTCTCGTGTTGCAAGAATATCTCCACGAGCTGTATGTGCTTTATATTCAGAAACTCCAAGATACTCCGCAAGACCACCAGGCTTTGAGAGGCTTGTTGATTTGTGTGGAATTTCCTGATCATGATAGCGTGCAACCGCATTACGAACATTCGCAATGGATTTGGTATCAATAATATCGTTCCCGAGTTTCAAATACACTGAATTTCGGCGCGCATGATGAAATACTGAAGCCAAGAATGACAAATCAGCGGTTACATATTGCCCAACAATAATAGGTTTTTCATCATTTGGGAAATAAGCAGCCAAAAATTGTACAAAAAATTCCGTAAATTCTTCATAACTTTTACCATGAGCAATTCTTTCGAGCGTAAAACCATTATATTTGAGTGCTTCTTGATCAATAATAATGTTTGGTGGCGGACACAAATCCATAAAAAATTCGCCAATAATCTCAAATTTATCGTCCATTACCATCATTCCTACCTCAATAACGCCATGTTGAAAAGGATTCAGACCAGTCATCTCCAAATCCATAATTAAATATCTTCAAATTTTTTGTTGCTTTTCCATTGATAACAAATAAAATAATCTGGCTCATTTTAACACAATATAGTTTCTTGTCAAAAAAATTTATGCCAAAGCCTTTTCAAATTCATGATCCATACTTTATTAAAGCCAAAAAAATGGGATACCGAGCTCGTAGTGCGTTCAAACTTTTGGAACTTCAAGAGCGGTATAATCTTATCAAGCCAAATATGAATGTGCTTGATGTTGGTGCGGCGCCAGGGAGTTTTTTGCAAGTAATTGCCAAAATTGTTGGTCAAAAATGAAAAGTTGTTGGGATTGACATTCAAAAAATTGATCCAAATTTTGGCTATCCAAACATTTTTTTGCTCCAAGAAAGTATTTTTGAGTATGAAAAAATTTGTGATTTTCTGAAAAATATTGGCATGAGCAATAAAAACCCTGATGAAAATCCTGAATTTGACCTCATCACTTCAGATATTGCACCAGCAACAACGGGAATGACGGGCGTTGATCAATACAAATCCGTAGAACTCAATTTAGCGATTCTCGAAGTTGCCAAAGTTTTTCTCAAAAAAGACGCTACGCTCGTGCTCAAAGTTTTTGTTGGAGAAGATGTCAACGATCTCATTGTACCAATTAAGCAACATTTTAAAAAATTGTCACGATTCAAGCCAAAAGCGTGTCGTGATCGCAGTTTTGAAGAATATTTTATTTGCCAAGGAAAAAAATAATATGCTTATTTCACTCAAAAATATTGGTTTTTCTTATCATTATCCCCTTTTTGAAAAAATTTCAGAAACACTTGAAATTGGGGATTTTTTGGCGATTTATGGACCATCATGAGTCGGAAAATCAACGCTTTTGGAAATTATTGGAAATATTCGAAAACCATCAAATGGAAAAATTTTTTTCGATTCTTCCCTGTCCGATAGGCAAAAAGATTTTTGATATAGTTTTGTTGGTGGGCCATTTTTTGAGGAAATGACTGTTCGTGAAAATATTTTATTTCTCGAATTTTTTTCAAAGATAACCATTGATCGTGATTTTTATGCGGAATTATTAGAAATTTTTGAAATTAAAAATCTCGAAAATTTGAGTGTCAAAAATCTTTCGGCAGGCCAACGTGAGCGCGTAAATATGGTGCGCGCCTTCGTTCATAAGCCGAAAATTGTGATTCTGGACGAGCCTGGAAGCAATCTTGATGCGCGACTTTTTGAAAAAACTTTGCAATTTTTAAAAAATCAAAAAAATAGCGTAATCTGTGTCGCAACACATCACCACGAATACAGAGAAATTGCCACTAAAATTATTACTTTACAACCGCTTTCCTAATGTTTTCATTTTTTTTCAAACATATTTTTAAGCATTTTTCCCGAAGTATTGCCATTGTTTTCAGTATTTTTTTTGTTTTTTTAGTCGGGATTTTTGGAATTTATGCCTACCAAAATGTGCAGGCGGTTATCAAGCATTTTTCGTATTTGGGCAATAATCCGAATCGTCTCACCATTTCAGCAGATACAAATATTCTCAATATTTTTAGCAAAGAAGAGGGCTTGCCAGAGGAAAAAATTCAGGAAATCGAGCAAGATGAAAATCTCGAAAATGTGCAGATTTTTCGACTCGTACAAATTCCTGTCAGTGCTAAATTTTGATTTTTTTCTTTTGCTCTTGAAAGTGATATCCCCGTTTTTTCCGTCACAGATAGTGCTTTAGAAAACAAAAAAAACATCATTCCTGTGGGCATGTCACGCACTATGGTTGACCTTTATAACACGCAATTCGCTGGAAGTTCCAAATTTTTCCCACAAATGTCGGCGGAATTTTTGCTCGGACAAAAAATCGAATTTACTTTTGGAAAATCCAAAATTTTTAATTCCACCAATAATATCGCGACACCAATTACTGGAACACTTTCGGCGATTAACAACGATTTTCCAGGATTTGGAATTGTGCTTCCCGAGTCAATTGTAAAGCAAAAACTGGAAGAAATTGGATTTTCTCTTGGTGCACCATACAAGATTGTGGCGTACATGAAAAACTCTGGTTTACGCGATAATATCATCAAAAATCATCCCGGCCTCAATATTCGTTTTTCAATGGATGATATCAAAAAAACGGAAGAAAAAATTATGATAGCGGGTTTGATTTTATGAGGAATTGGAAGTTTTCTTGCAGGAATGTTTATCGTTTTTTTCTGTTTTTTGCTTTTTGGATATTTTCGTGAGCGGAAAAATTATTTTCAAATGATTTCACTTTTTGGCTTGAAATCATATAAATCATATATTCTCACGATTGGAGAGCCACTTTTTTTCTCAATTTTTGGAATTCTTTTCGGAATTTTCGTGAGCATTTTTTTCATGCAAAATATCCACCCAAAATTGATTCAAATCATTCATGAAAAATGAATTTTTCTCAATCACATAAGTCTTTCTGTGTGAGAAATTTTGATATTTGGAATTATTGTTTTTGTATCATTTTTTATTCTCATTTTTATTCTTGATTGGAAAATTCGAAAAAAATACGAAAAATAAACAAAAAAACTTTTCATTTTTAAATTTTCTATATAATATTCACACTATTTATTTTTATTATGACGATTCTTTCATCTGACATTCGAAGCAAATATCTCGAATTTTTTAAAACCAAAAATCATGCGATCATTCCTTCTGCGCCACTAGTGCCAGAAAATGATCCTTCCGTACTTTTTAATACTGCGGGAATGCAGCCACTAGTTCCCTATCTTTTGGGGGAACCTCATCCGCTCGGAAAACGCCTTGCCGATGTTCAAAAGTGCGTCCGAACGGGCGATATTGATGATGTGGGCGATGATACACACTTGACATTTTTTGAAATGCTCGGAAACTGGTCATTGGGTGATTATTTCAAAGAAGAGTCAATTACCATGAGTTGGGAATTTTTGACAAGCCCAGGGTGGCTCGGACTTGATCCTGATATGATTTCTGTGACTGTATTTGAGGGTGATGAAAATGCCCCTCGTGACGAAGAATCTGCAGAAATTTGGAAAAAAATCGGAGTTCCAGATCACAAAATCGCCTACTTGCCAGCGGAGGATAACTGGTGGGCAGCTGGACCAACAGGACCTTGTGGACCAGATAGTGAAATTTTTTATTGGATGGGCGAAGGAAAGCCTCCGAAGGATTCCAATAAAGGAAGTGATCCTGATAATTGGATGGAAATCTGGAATAATGTTTTCATGCAATATAATCGTATTGATGAAAAAACACTTGTAGAACTCCCAGCAAAATGTGTGGATACTGGTATGGGTATTGAGAGATGTACTGTAACCCTCAATAAACTCAAATCCGTATATGAGACTGATTTGTTCGTTCCTGTCCTCACAAAAATTCGTGAAATGGTGGGAGACAACAGTTATAACGAAAAATCTGCACGAATTATTGCAGACCATATTCGTTCTGCAACACACATGATTTCTGATGGTGTAGTGCCAAAAAATATTGATCAGGGCTATATTTTACGACGACTCATTCGCCGTGCTATTCGCGAAGCTCACAAGATGGGATTTGAGGGAATGTTTACGAATCAAATTGCGAAAATCTATATTTCTCAATTTGAAAATATTTACCCGACCATCAAGGAAAATTCTGAAAAAATTCTCACAGAACTCACCAATGAGGAAAATCGTTTTGCGAAAACCCTCAAAGATGGAATCAAGGAATTTGAAAAAATCGTTCGTGGCTTTGATATCGCATTCGAAAAAACTGGAAATCGGCCGACACAAATTGCTGGAACTCGTGCTTTTACACTTTTTGATACCTACGGATTCCCGCTCGAAATGACTATTGAGCTCGCTAAAGAAAAAAACCTGACAGTTGATGTTGAAGGCTTTAATAAAGCATTTCAAGCGCATCAAGAAAAATCTCGCACTGCCGCGGCTGGAAAATTCAAAGGTGGACTGGGCGACAATTCTGCCGAAACAGTAGCGCTCCATTCAGCTTGTCACCTTATGCTCGCAGGACTTCGAGAAGTTCTTGGTGAGCATGTTCATCAAGCTGGATCAAACATTACTCCAGAGCGTTTGCGCTTCGACTTCACGCACCCAGAAAAAATGACTGACGAACAGAAAAAAATGGTAGAAGAATATGTAAATAATGCTATTCAAAAGGGATTTTCGACAAGCATTGCTCAAATGCCAAAAGAGGAAGCCAAAGCACAATGAGTGGAAGGAAGTTTCTGGGAAAAATATCCAGATATTGTAAAAGTGTATACTATGGCAGGTACTGATGGAACCATTTATTCTCGAGAACTCTGTGGTGGACCACATGTAGAAAATTCTCAAAATATGGGAACTTTCAAGATTACAAAAGAAGAAGCTTCATCAGCTGGTGTTCGTCGCATCAAAGCAATACTTACCAAATAAAAAACTCCAATTGGAGTTTTTTATTTGGGCTTTTATTGACAAATTTGTCAAAATATTTTATAATCAAACAAATAATCACAAAATAATGACAAATTCACCAAAAGATCAACCAAAATCGAGTAGCATCACAAAAATTATTACTGGAAGTGTTGTGGCTGGTGCACTCGCTATAGGATGAAAAGTTTATCTTAAAGCCCACTCGGAAGAAATATGTACCGAAAATCGATATCGTATTCTTCATCTACTTACTGAGTGTGATAATCTGGAAAAAATCCCGCACTTTCCCCTTTATAAGAATGGGATTTTGTTTTCAAAAGACGAAGAAATTGCACAAATTCAAGAAACGTACGGAATTCACCATCGAAATGTGAATGTTTCAAAAGCTGATGAGAAAGGCGCTACGCAGAGACAAAAAATTCGTCATAAACACTTTTTGCAATCAGAAAAATGAAAAACACAAATCGATGAGGCATTTTATAATCGGAAAAATCTTGCAAATTGGCTAGTGAACATTCGTCAAGAATCAGACCGAAAATACGACATTGCTCATACTTTAATTACTCAAAAACGTATTTTTGTGACGCCAGATACGGCACAAATGATGAATAAAATCTGAACGGAATTTTGGGAGCATACACGCAGTAAAATGTATATCACCAATATTCGAGAAATCAACACCCAAAATTACAGCAAAACACTGATGATGCCTGCATTCCAAATCAGTAAAACACATATTATCGATAAAAATGGTAACAAGCGCCCAATCAAAGATAATCACTTACGTATACTCAAAGAAATTCTGGTAGAAGCTGATGTGCAAAATACGATTATTTTTACGGAAGATTCTAAAAATATTTCTGTATATGTCACATATGTAAGCCAGCCCATCAAACAAGCCTTTCCAAAGCTGAATGCGATTGACACAGATTTTATAAAAACTCCTCAAGAAAAACGAACGCCCATTTCTCTTTATTTGAACCAAAATGGACTTCCAAAATCCTCAGAAATTATTTTGAGCGATATTTTTGCCAAAGCGCAGATTGATTATAATCAGTTTTCTCCAGCTCAAAAACGGATCATAACAGAAAATTTGAAATATTTTATGAAATATGTTTTACATATTGAAAGTAGCGACGGACAATATGTAAACAATAAAACATCAACCGCTACTTGACCCTTCCAAATTTTGGATGGACGCAATAAAGAAACCGGAGCGCGCATTCCAGCATATCAAGGCACCGACAAATTTACGACATATGAAGTGCTTCTCAGAACATATATGAAATATGCTAATAATAGCAACATTCCGGATCCAAAAGATTCTGGGCACTCAGATTTTATCACACAAGCATATAATTCTAATGGAAAAATAAGTCCAAATGAACTCAATCAGGAGCAAAGCATCAATCTTTTTTTGGTTGGAACTTTTTTGGGCGACGATAAAGCTAATGCTGAATTGCTCATGAAAGTAGTGATACTTGGCGATACCAATGCGGTTGAAACCATTTATCGAAAACATCATACGAATCCTGATGCCCAAACAGAACTTATGATCAAAAAAACAAATTTGAAGTTTGGAGACCGTTTTCAGAAAGTTTTATAAAAACTTGAAGAAAATGATTTTTTCATTAAAATATTTTTTATGAAAAAATATTTTATTATTTTTCTTGTTATGAAAAAATTTTTTATTATTTTTCTTGCTATTTTTCTGTTTTCCTGTTCACAAAATTCAGAAAATATTTCACAAAAAGTTTCAGAAAACACTACAAAACCAGAGAAAAATTTTCAAAATATTGATTACAATTCATATTATATTGGTGCCAATATTCTAGATACAAAAGATTTGAAAATTTCTAAAATCTCCGCAGGAAGCAAATGACACGGACAAGTTGATAAATTTGATGAAAATTCTCCATATCAAATCGGTTATTTTTTTTGAGCAGAAAGCAATCATAATGAGAGTATAGAATTTTTTACAAATACCCAAAATAAAGGTGATATTGAAGGAATTGTCAGTATTTCTAGCACAAAAAATTGACAAGAATATATTCGACAAAAAATGATTCCAAGCGAAAATCTAAATATCGTCACATACAATTTACCAAAACTCGTTTCCAAGGAACTCCTCCAAAAATATAATGAAAGATTTGAAATTTCCCATATAGATGCAGGCTGGACAGGAAATAATCAAAATAAAATGATTATTGACTTGTCAGCCTTACAACCATTTTTTACAGATAATGTTAGTATAAAAATTACCATCCCGGGTGAAACTGAAAAAATCACCTATACAACACTTGATGGAATTACTCATGATTATTCAATGGAAACAATGTTAAATAATCATGAATATAGTGAAACAGAAAGTAATTGTGGCATTGACGCACCATGGTGTATACTTATTTTCAATACAAATGAAGCTCAAAATATCTCAAAAATCCAACTCGAATGGGATATTCCAGCACAATAAAATCCCAAAAAACGGGATTTTATTTTTCAAAAAACTTTATTTTCCCTTGATTTCTTACAAAAATTTTTATAATAATATCTTCGTTAAAAAAATTTTATGAAACAAACAAAAATTATTGCCACTATTGGACCAGCAAGCGAATCGCCAGAAACACTCGAAAAATTATATCACGCGGGCGCCAATATTGCGCGTATCAATTGTTCTCATTTTGATGAGGAAGAATTTTTACAAAAAGTCAATATCATCACAGAACTCAACCAAAATGGAAAAACAAATTTTTCCATCATGCTTGATACCAAAGGCCCAGAAATTCGAACCACCCTCATGGAGACGCCACTCGAAGTAAAAGCTGGAGATACTGTCATTGTCACGATTCCAGAATTTGCTGATAAATTCGAGAAACGCCTTGTTTCCGATTATCCATATACAATTATTGATGAGCAAGTCGGAAACCTTATTGATGTAGATTGTGGGCTTTTGTCGCTCAGTATTCAAGAAAAAAATTCCGATCACCTTGTGTGTTATGCGCACCACAGCTACACGATTAAAAGCCGTCGGCACATCAATCTTCCAGGAATCATGCTCAAATTTCCTGGTCTCACAGATATTGATAAATATCATATTCAATTTGGAATCGAGAATGGAATCCATCTTGTGGCAATGAGTTTTGTGCGAGACAAATCGCATATTCAGGAATATCGAGCTTTTTTGCACGAAATTAATGCTCCAAAAATTCCTGTTATCGCCAAAATTGAAACACTCGATGCTGTGGAAAAAGTTGATGAAATTATCATGGAGGCAGACGGAATCATGGTGGCTCGCGGAGATTTGGGTGCACAAGTACCAATGGAACAACTCCCTTCTGTTCAGGAAATGATTGTCAAAAAATGTTTACTTGCAGGAAAACCCGTTATCGTCGCAACAAATATGCTTGAATCCATGATTGATAATCCGACACCAACTCGTGCTGAGCTTACTGATGTTCATAATGCAGTAAAACAAAGTACTGATGCAACGATGCTTTCTGGTGAGTCTGCAATCGGAAAATACCCAGTGGAGACTGTGACTATGATGCGAAAAATTATTAGCTATACGGAAGAAATAACTGATAAGTCTCATCAGCATTTTGTACGAAATATTGGAATTGACGAAAATAAAAAAGAAGTGATTCGAATGAGCCTGTATCTCGCTGATAAGATTGACGCCAAGGCAATTGTAGTGTTTACGCATACTGGTTTTATGGGAAAAACGGCAGCCGCCCTTCGCCCTGAACAGCCCGTATACGCGTTTACTTTTTCGGATGCAACAGTGAAAAATCTCGCGCTTCATTATGGAGTGAATCCTGTTTTAATCAAGGAGAGCAACAATGCTCAACACCTTGAAGTGGCAAAAAATTATCTTTTAGAAAATTTTATTTTGAAAAAAGGCGACACGATTGTAGTTTTGATCGATGGAAACGCTAATCAAGAATCCGCACCAGAAATGAAGGTTGTAACCCTCTAAAAAATCCCCTACTCTGGGGATTTTATTTTTGCTTTTTCAAGATTTTTTATTTCTTTTCTTCTGCAAATGTGATTTTATTTCAGTCTGGATCAAGTATTGTTGCACAAAACACAAATCAATAATCCATTATTTCTCAAGCCTCAACTCACAAAGATTTTAATTCTTCAGTGTATTCATATAAATTTTTTACTCAAATAATTACATCTGATTTTTGAAAATTTTCATCTTCACTTTGTCAAACTCAGATAAGTGCATTTAAAGCAATGACTGATTCCAAAAGAGTTAAACTTTCTATTTTTTCAGGATTTTTAATAGCAAAATTTACTAAATATCCAGCTCAAAATGAATGCCCTACAAAATGAGCTTTTGTTATTCAAAGTTTTTTACAGTTTCAGCAATCCAAAGAGAATCATCGCCATTTTTTAAAGGAGCATTTTGTACAGATTTTCAAACATCTCACAAAGTATCAATTGAAAAAACAGTATGATTTTTTGTGAAATATTCTAGATTTTCTGACCAAATAGGCGTTCCTGAACTGTGACCTGAAAGCAAAATAATTGGTGAAAAATTTTTTGCATTTTAATTTCTCCATTCATCAACAAATACATCACCCCAAGCAGCCTCTATTTGATGAGCACTTGTTGGACTTGGGATACTTTTCATTATCTCATCATAATATTTGAAATACTCAAGTTTTCCATCTGAATCCTTAAAATGTCATATATGTTTTGTGAAAAATCATCCTCTAAAAGAGTAAATTATACACAAAACATTTATAAAAACTCCCAAAAAGACAAAAAATCTTTTCATATTTCCAAAAATTAAAAAATATTTTTCAAAATATGCTCAAAAATAGAAAAATGGGAACAAAAAAATCTCTCACTTTCGTGAGAGATTTGGAGAATTATTTCAATTCAACAGAAGCACCAGCAGCTTCAAGATCAGCCTTGATTTTTTCTGCTTCGTCCTTTTTAACATCTTTTTTAAGTTCTCCACCGTTGTCAGCAAGAGCTTTCGCTTCACCAAGTCCAAGACCTGTAATTTCGCGGATAACTTTAATAACAGCGATTTTCTGAGCACCTGCAGATGTAAGCATAACAGTGAATGAAGATTTTTCTTCATCATCACCACCAGCGGCAGCACCACCAGCTACTACAGCAACTGGAGCAGCAGCAGAAACACCAAATTTTTCTTCCATAGCAGAAACGAGATCTGCAAGTTCTACGATAGTTAGACCTTCTACGAGTTCCATAACTTTTGTAGCGTTTGCTGAAAGTTCAGACATAATTTTAAAAGTTAGAAATAAATACATTTAAGAGATTTTCATCTCGTGCCTGCCCACTGAAGTGAGCAGAATACGAAAAGAAAATTATTCACCTTTCTCTTCAGCTGAAGTTTCTTCTGCAGTTGCAGGAACTTCCAAATCCTTCACAGTAGAAAGATTTTTTGCTTCCAAATCTTTTTTTGCCGCATCGAAGAAACGAGCCAAAGAAGAAAGTGGAGCCATCATTGAGCCAAGAAGTTTTGCAAGAAGTACCTCACGAGAAGGAAGAGACGCAATCTTACGGATTGAATCAGCGTCAACAATTTTTTCTTCAAAGTAACCACCCACAAACGTAAGTTTTTGAGCTTTTTTCCAGTCTTTCTGGCTTGCGTATTTATTTACAACACCAAGTGGAGTAATCGCGTCTTCTTTTGTGATCACCATAGCAACCTGACCAGGAAGCGTATCAATATCAAGATCAAGACCAAATACATTTTTGAAAGCGATACGAATCAAAGTTTTTTTCGCTGTCAAGTAGATTGCATTATGAGGAATCAAATCGCGTTTGATAGCCGTTACTTCTGCTACCGTAATTTTCGTATTAGAAGTGAAACCAACGGATTTTGCTTCCTTCAAGTGTGCTTCAAGTTGAGCAAGTTGTTCAACTTTTCGTGCTTTTGAAACTGCCATAATAAAATTTTTAAAGAAATATTTCGGATAGATAGCGCAAAACAAAAAAATCGCACTATCGTACGAACAAAATAGAAGCCTCCGAATGAGCCATAACTATTTGTCCATCTCGGCAGGAGTTTGAAAGCTATTGCTTCCCTGCTGTCTACGATAGAATGATTGTATTATATAGAAAAAAAATATTTGTCAAATTTTTTGACAAATATTTTTTAGTTTCATTTTATAACAACTTATTTTTTCTAAAAAGAATGCACATCACAAAACCAATCAGTGTTCATAAGATACCAAAAACAACATTATCCAGAATAAAACTTTTTCCGAGTGATTGACCATAAGAATTCCAGAGCCATATATTAAGAGCCCATGAAATTAATTCTACAAATAAAGGAAGAAACATACTCATCACGCACGCTATCCATTGTTTATTTGATAAAAAATAAGCAAAAAAGAATCATGCCGGAACATAAATGAGGCTTCTGCCAAATGTAGCTCAGTATTTTACAAACACATCGTCCCAACTCCAATAAAATTGGATTGCTCCAAAGAGCTGTAAATCCATAATTGGTTCCCTTATGCTATATCAATATTTATATAATGGAAATTTAATAATCAAAAGAAATATACAATATAAAAGACTCAGCCAAACAAAGTATCGATATTTTTTGTCATTCATATAACGTAATTAATAGGAAAATAAGGATACATTTTATCATTAGCAATCATATACAGAAGCCTCCCTATCATAAACCCACTTTTCTGTATTTCATACTGTTCTTAAATGAAAGATATAAAAGACTGGTTTGACATTTCAATTCATTATGTGCATGTAATGAATTGTATGATTTTTTGAATTTTGTCAAAAGAAAATTTGAAAAATATTTACTATAAAAATTTTAATAAAATAATCTCAAAAATGTATTTGATTTTTTGTGTTTTTTTCATATAATTGGGCGAAAATTTTTATTATGAGCAAGACAATTTTTATTCTTTCTGGGCCAGCTGGTGTTGGAAAAACGACTATTTGGCATAAGATTAGCCACCGAGTGCCACATATCGCCAAAATTATCACAACAACTTCTCGCGAAATGCGTTCTGGCGAAATAAATGGCGTGGACTACCATTTTTTGTCTCGTACTGATTTTGAAGCAAAAATCGCGGCATGAGATTTTATTGAATACGCAACCGTTCATACGAATCTGTATGGTTCAACTTTTTCTGAATTGGATCGCATTTTGAGTGAAAATAAAAATCCGCTCTACATCATCGAACCACAAGGAATGGTCTATATTAAGCCGGTTTTGGAGAAAAAATGATACAAAGTAAAAACAATTTTTCTCTTGCCGCCATCTATCGATGAACTCAAAAAACGCCTTTCGGCTCGCGGAACAGAAACGCCAGAACAATACGAGATTCGTCTCAATACAGCACTCCAAGAGTTGGAACAAAAAAATTTTTATGACATACAGGTGCTCAATGATGATATGAAAATAGCTGAAAACGATCTCGTTAAGATTTTTTCTGACCATGTATAAAAGTCTCTATCATTTTACTCAAAATCTCGGAAATAACGCACTCTCATACGACGAGCGCGCAAAAATTCTTTGAAAAAATCCGTCTCTGGTGATTCCGAAGCGGATTTTTTGAACGATAGATGATGTGAGAATTTCTGAAAAAAATATGGTTTTTGAAGAGGTGGAAAATGGTAAACTCAAATCCTGTTTTGGACTCGAAAATTTTGTTAACATTTCCCTTCCCAATCTTCCTGAAATCGTCGTTTTTGACAACCATAATCATGCGCTTTTTTTCTGGTGTGAAGCCATTCAATGAGGAATCTTGGAGCCAAATTTTGAACTCATCCACATCGATGAACACTCGGATTTGTGGGCCAACGAAAATATTTTTGACCCGAGTCAAATCGCCAATCTCGAATATGCGTGGGATTTTACGAATTTTTCGTGCAATGTCGGAAATTACATCGTCCCAGCGCAGCGTGCCGGCATCGTCGGAAAAATGATTCGCATCGAAAATGAATTTCAGCTTGACGAAAATCTTGATTATACGCCAGCCAAAAATAGTGTTCTCAATCTGGATCTGGATTTTTTCTCGCCCGATCTGAGTCATATCGATGATAATAAAAAAATTGCCTGTATCAAAAATTTGCTAAAAAAAGTGAAATATGTTACAATCTGTACCAGTCCTTATTTTATCGAACAATGACGCGCTCTCACAATTCTTCGTCGAATCATAACCGAGATTACAACTGAGCAGCATTAGAAACTTCCATTGAACAATTCGCCACTGAAAGTGCTGAAATTTTTAGTGGTTTTTCCGATCACGAAAAGGAATATATTTATCAAAATGTTGATAATATGAAAAATCTTGTCGCAACGAAGCCGTTTTCTGCTCTTTCTGGGCTGAAATTTCCAGAAAAAGGTGGGCAGATTGCCGATGAAAATTTCAATTTTGAAGCGGAAGTAATGTGGAATGAAAATATTGATCAAATGCTCGAAAATCTCAAAAAAAATGATTTGTCAGATGAAGAACCTCAAGAAAAAATAACACAAATTCAAAGAATTTTGTTAAGAATGATCGTGCCTCATTCTTTGAGTAATCAATATTCAGAAAAAGTAGAAGATAAGATCAACTCCATTCTTAAAAACTAAAAAAATCTCCAGAAACTTGGAGATTTTTTATTATTGCAAAAATTTGTAATTATTTTTCCCTTTAAATAAAGGTTTTCAAAAAATTTACAACACTTATTGCAAAAATTTGTATTTATAAAATTTATTGCTAAAATTAGCAATAAGAAAAAAGATTAGCGTCGAAGCCAATCTTTTGGGAAAGTATTTTCAATAATACCATTTTTTGCATTTTCTAATGACAAAGTTTCATTGGCATACTGAATCAAAAAATATCAATCTTCATCACATTCAAGCATTCCACCACGAAGATAAAAATCGAGTTCTTTTTCATTTTGAAGAGAAATTTTGGAAAAATTCTCAATTTGTAAGTCTCGATATGCGCGTGCATTGGGAAAAAATTGGTTATTTTCCCAAAATCCAATGGTCTCACCCAGTCGCATAAAATACATTTTTTCAAGAAAAGGCGCCACAATATGAGCATTTTTTACGGCCAAAATTTTATCACGATGAGAAAAATTTGTAATCCCATCCCGAAGAGAAAAATTGCCAAATTTTTTAGAAAATTTTTTAATTTCGGCATTAAAATTTTTCAGTTTTTCTGATGCTATATCATCGATAATTGATGCTTTTTTGACAATTTTTGCCATAAAAAATCCCCCAGTCTGATCAATGTGCGGCCAAAATTTTTTCTGAAAAATAACCTCAATCTTCTCACCATATTTTTCTGAAATATAAGCCAAAATCCCCTCATTTTCAAGGTCATTGAGCGCACAAGTTGAGTAGACCATTTCACCGCCGACTTTGAGTGCAGTCAACGCCGAAACAATCAATTTTTTCTGCAAATTCGCGATTTGTCGAATACTTTTGATATGCCAATTTTTCACCGCGTCTGTCCCTTTGTAGAGCGTACCTTCACCAGAACACGGCGCATCAAGCAAAATTCGATCAAACATTTCATGAAAATGTCGCCATTGCTGTCCAGGATAGAGCGTAATCGCAACATTTGGTGTATGCATTCGTTCGAGATTTTGAAGTAATTGTGGAATGCGTTCTCGACTCGGTTCATTGGCTATAATAAAACTATTCGGAAAATATTCCGCCAATTGTGTTGTTTTTCCCCCAGGAGACGATGCCATATCGAGAATTAAAAATTCCTCATGATGAATGCGTCCATCAGACAAAAGATTTACTGGATGAGCCGCAGCCAATTCCTGAATATAAAAATTCCCTACCAAGTGATCCATCGTCATGCCAAGACGACGCTCCAATGGATTAAAATCCGCACGGCGATCCATCTGATACATTCGCGGAATTTCCGTAGGATTCAAAATCCAACCATCCTGCTCCAAGCGTTCACGAACAACTTTTTCTTTCCCTGGTTTTATGCGAATAGTTCGCAAAATTGGCTTTTCGATAGTATTCAAAAATTTCTGAAAATTTTCATCATCGTTTTCAAAAAATTTTTCCTGAAAATACTGACAAAATCGTTGATTTAACATATTTTAATAAAATTTACGAACTTCGCGCGACAAGTCTCGCTCCTTGAGAACTTGTTTTTTTTGCCATTTTTTACGCCCCTTAGCAAGCGCCAATCGCGCCTTAAAAAGATTTCCAACACTCAAAATTTCTTTGACAATAAGTGTTGCGCCCATTTCTTTGATTTTTTGTGAAAGGTGTAAAATTTCCTTTTTGGAAAGCAAAAGTTCGCGCTCGCGCTTGGGATCAATTTTTTTATTCGTATTGCAACTATATTCGGCAATATGCGCACCAACCAAGATTGGGCGACCTGAATGAAGCGTCACATATGACCCCTTCAGATTCGCCTGTCCCGCGCGCAAGCTTTTGACTTCAGGGCCAAACAAAATAATCCCTGCATCGAGTTCCTCCAAAATCTCGTAATCAAACAGGGCTTTTTTGTTTTGAATAATGCTTTTTCGTTCAGAATTTTTCATAATTTTCGTGATTATACAGAAAAAAATATGTTTGGCAATAAAAATTTTGGGAAGAATTACTCAAAAATTGCAAAATATGAGTAATTTTGATATACTAAAATTGTAAAATATTATTGCATAAATAATTTTTCTTATGAAGAAGTTTAGTATTTTTATGGTTTATATAGTCCTCATGAGTCCGATTGGGACTGTTTTGGCGGTCAATTACCCCAACAATCCTCCAATCGGAGAAATTACGGGCGGCTATTTCCAGCTCTATTTCAATAATATCTTCGGCCTCAATGGCGGAGCTTGTGCGCCAGGACAGGCATTGGTAGGATTTAATACTACAGATACCAACCAGCGCGGAAAACCTA
>ERZ773068.791-NODE-791-length-16335-cov-8.584767_pt1 | contig 16335 bp, 9 predicted proteins | sample MGYA00580620_ERZ773068 | MGnify/ENA primary metagenome ERZ773068 (study PRJEB29015, sample SAMEA2737983) | human oral metagenome | biome: human oral; feature: human-associated habitat; material: dental | place: China | collected 2101 ... | reverse complement strand
CCGCCGCACTCGACAGCAGCCTGCAATTCTCCGTGGTTCTGCTCGGCAGTTACGCGGCCGGTTTCGCCGCCCTGCGGCTGGCAAAGGCGGTCGGCTATGCCGATTCGTATTGGGCGGCGGTGGGTCTGGCCGTATTGGCGGGAGGGCTGCTGTATGCGTGCCGAGGCCTGTTTGATTCAGACGAGCCGTAAGACTCAAAGAAAGGCCGTTTGAAAACCCTATTTCGGGTTTTCAGACGGCCTTTTCACATCTCTTACGGATTTAGACGTCGTAAGTACCCATCACGCCGGCACTGGCGAGGATGTGCCCCTGCATGGCGAAGTGCAGGTCGTTGAAGCGGAACCCGCGTGGCAGGTTCAGTTTGGTGTCGAGGGCATAGACAATCAGTTCGTAACGGTGGCGGCAGTTGGGCGGTGCCATGCCGCCGTAGCAGGAGGCCTCTTCGATGTCGAATTTGCCCAGCACGCTCGCCCAGCTGTTCGCCCCTTGAACGTAGTCGGTAGCGCGCAGGCTTTCGTTTTCGGCGACGGAAGTGCGTTGCAGGTCGGCAATCAGCCAGTGCGTCCAAACGAAGCCGCTGGCGGTAATCGCATCTTTGTCTTCCAATACGACGGCGAAGGATTGCGTGCCTGCGGGCGCGTCGCTGATGTCGAACGGGATGGAGTAGGTCGGCATGCCGTTCGGGCTGAATTGGCTGCCGCGTTTGCCGAAACGGTCGGCAAATTCGCCGTTGATAATCGCGCCGGTGTTGATTTGCATGATGATCTCCTGAAGGGTTGGTTGGGGGTGTTTATGATATGGAGATAAAAGGCCGTCTGAAAAGGGGGAGACGGGTAAAAATGCGTATGGGATTTCGGTTTTTAAATAATGCAGTTAAACGGTCATTTCCTATTTTCAGACGGCCTGGTTCGGTCTGGCGGGATGAATATCGGATTCGGACGGATGTTCCCGAATCATCACGTTCAATACCGGCCCGCATTATTTTCCCACCCACGCAAAAGGGATGAACGGCGGATGGGGCATTCCTCTTTCAAGCCGCCATCTGTCGGTCAGCCGCCCGCTTCTTCGCCGAATACCTGCCGCCACAGCTCGCGCACGGTTTGGTAGTGCGCCGCCAGTTCTTCGTCGTTTTCGGCAACGGCGGTGTCGCGCAGTTTGGTGTCGTGCTGGCAGGCGCGGTAACGGCGGTAGGCGCGGCGGGCGCGCCCGGCCAGCGCGGGGTCGATTAGGCCGTGTTCGGCGGCGGTTTCGAGCAGGGCGATGTTGCCGGTGTTGTCCATGAGTGCGGGGCAGTCGGTGGCGTGGGCGAGTATCAGGTATTGGACGATGAATTCGACATCGACGATGCCGCCGCGCGCGTATTTGATGTCGGTGGGCAGCGGGGGATGGGCGGCGGTGATTTTTTCGCGCATGGAGAGTATTTCCCGCCGCAGGGCGGCAGGGTCGCGCCTTAGGCCGAGTATGCGGCGGCGGGTGTCTTCGAATTGGCGGCCGATGTCGGGGTCGCCGCAGACGAAGCGGGCGCGGGTTAAGGATTGGTGTTCCCATGTCCATGCGTTTTCGTGCTGGTATTTGTCGAAGGCGGCGGTGCTGTGGACGGGAAAGCCGTCGTCGCCGTTAGGGCGCAGGCGCAGGTCGATGTCGTAGAGTGTGCCGGCGGCGGTGCTGCCGGACAGCCATGTGGTCAGGCGGTTGGACAGTCGGGCGTAGGTCTGCCCTGCCTCTTGGTCGGGGTCGTCAAACAGGTAGACCAAATCCAAGTCGGATGTGTAGCCGAGTTCTTTGCCGCCGAGTTTGCCGTAGCCGATGATGGCGAAGGCAGGTTCGTCGCGGTGTTTTTTCGGCATCTGCCGCCATGTGTGTTGCAGGGTTTGGTTGAGTATGATGTCGGCCAGATGGGAGAGTTGGTCGCTGACGGCTTCAACCGTCCATCTGCCGGACAGGTCTTGTACGGCCAGTCGGAAGGTGTGGGCGTGGTGGAAGTGGCGCAGGGTGTCCATTTTGGCTTCGGCATCGTCGCAGGCGGCCAGTGCGGCGGCCAGTTCGGTTTGCTGCTGCGGCCAGTCGGGTCGGTTGTCGGTCAGCTGCGCGCTCAGGAGTTCGTCCAGCAGGATGGGGTGTTGTTGCAGGTAGGCGGCTATCCATGCGCTTTGGCTCATGAGTTCGGCCACGCGGGTGAGTTCGTTGGGGTATTCGAGCAGGAAGGCGAGATAGGACGGGCGGCGGCTGACGGTTTCGAGAAAGTCGGTCAGGCGGGACAGGGTTTCGGTCGGGCGGCGTGTGTCGGCGGCGGCCTGGATGATTTGGGGCATAAGTGCGTCGAAACGGGGCTGGCTGCGCGGCGACAGGCTGCGGTAGCGCGTGCTCAGCCTTAGGGCGTGCAGGCGGCGTATGGTGTCTTCGGCTTCGAATCCCGCCTGTTGCAACAGGGGGATGTGCTCTTCGGCAGGTTCGGGCCACAGGGCGGCAAAGCGGGCGGCAGGCTGCTCTTCGGGTTCGGAAAGGATGTTGTCGAATTCGGCGGTAACGGCGGCGCGGTGCGCGTTCAGGCCGTCTGAAAAGGCTTCGTAGTCGGTGTAACCCATGCTTTCGGCCAAGAGTTGCCGCTGTACGCCATCTTGCGGCAAGGTTTGGGTTTGCAGGTCGTCCCAGTATTGCAGGCGGTGTTCGAGTTGGCGCAGGAAGCGGTAGGCTTCGAGCAGGGTATCGGCGGTATGGGCGGGAATGATGTTTTGGACGGCGAGTTGGCACAGTGTTTCCTGCGTGCCTTTCAGTTGCAGGGTTTTCAGACGGCCTGCGCGTATCATTTGGAAGATTTGGGCGATGAATTCGATTTCGCGTATGCCGCCCGCACCGAGTTTGATGTTGTCTTCCATGCCTTTTTTACCGACTTCGGTGCGGATTTGGCGATGCAGGCCGCGCATGGCTTCGTAGGCGTTGTAGTCGAGATATTTGCGGAAGACGAAGGGGCGGACGATGGCGGCGATGTCGTTTGCGCCGGGCGTGATGACGCGGCCTTTGCACCACGCATAGCGTTCCCATTCGCGGCCGTGGGTGATGAGATATTGTTCGAGTGCTGCTTCACTCCACACCAGCGCGCCCGCATCGCCGTCGGGGCGCAGGCGCATATCGACGCGGAATACTTGGCCATCGGAGGTAATGTCGTTTAGCAGGGCAATCAGTTTTTGCCCGACTTTGGTGAAAAATTCCTGATTGTCGCGTTCGCGCCGCCCGTTTGTCGCGCCGCCTTCGGGATAGGTGAAAATCAGGTCGATGTCGGACGAGACGTTCAACTCTCCGCCGCCCGCCTTGCCCATGGCAACAACGGTGAGAAACTGGGCTTCGCCGCTGTGGCGGCCCGTGGGCGTGCCGTAAAGCCCGACGTAGTAGCCGTAGGCATAGTCCAACGCGGTATTGACGGAGAAATCGGCAAAACGGGTGATGGTTTGGGTTACTTCGTCCAAACCACTCAATCCGTTCAGGTCGCGGACAATGATTTGGACGACGACGTGCCGCCGCAATATCCTGAGCTGCCGCGCCAAAACGGCTTCGTCTTCGTTTTCCCGCAACGCCTGCCAGTCGGCGAAGTTGCGGAAGTCGTCTTCAGACAACTGCCGCGCCGTCCAGTCGGCCAGCAGGTTCAAGTCCAGCGTGTTGCTGTCGAGGCAGCGGGCGAGAAAGCGGGAATGGCGGCGGGCATGGGCAAACAGTTCGGCGGTGTTCACGGCGCGGTCTTTCGGTGAATGGGAATAAACGGGATTATAAGGCCGTCTGAAAACGCCGTCTGCGGCAAAACCGCCCAAACCGCTCCGTCTAACCGCCCAAGCGTCCTTCCACCGCCTGCCAAACCGCCTCGGTCGGAATCGCCGTCAGCAGCGAACGTTCGTCGCGCGTGTCTATCCGGTCGGGATGCGGCAGTTCGCCGTAGTCGCCCGCCCAAATAACCGTGGCGCGGTCGGAATACGGCCGCCAGTTTTCCAGGCGCGTGGGGCCGAACAGCGCAACCTGCGGCTTGTCGAGTGCGGCGGCGATGTGCATGGGCACGGAATCCACCCCGACAAACAATTCCGCGCCTTCGATGGCAGCAGCCAACTCACGCAGGTTGAGCGTACCATCCAACACAAACAGCGGCGCGTCTTCAGACGGCACGACCTGCCGCCGAACCGCTTCCAACATCGCATGTTCGCGCGCGTCGGGTGCGGCGGTCAAAACCACCGCACGGCCGCCGTCAATCAGCCTTTGCACGATTTGCGCCGTGTTTTCAGACGGCCAGCATTTGAAAAACCAGCGCGACCCCGGATGCAGCAAAACATAATCCTGTCCTGTCCAACCCTGTTGCGCCAGCTTCTGCCGCAACGACGCGCGGACGGCATCCGAAACCGCCATCCGCACGCGCCCCGATTCGGCAGCGGGCAGATTCAACGGCGAAAGCAGATGCAGATTGCGCTCGACGACATGCACGCCTTCCTGCTGCCGCAAGACCGAAGTGTGCATCCGCTGCCAAAGCCCGTTGCCGCCGCGCGCGCGAGGATACGCCAACCGTACGGGCGCGCCGCTGAAAACCGCCGCCAAGCCTGCCCTCCAACGGTCGGAATAATTCAAAACCACATCGTAGCCTTGGGCGCGTATCTCGCGCAGCAGCGCATACTCCTGCCGCAACTGATACCCGACGCCCTGCTTCTTCCAATTCCTATCCACCGTCAAAACGCAGCGGATAAGCGGATTATCGGCAACAATGTCTTCCATACCCTTGTACACCAGCATATCGACCGCGCAATCCGGATTGGCCTGTTTCAAAGCATCGGCGGCGGCAGTGGCCAGCAAAACATCACCGTGGTGCATAAGTTGGATGATCAGGATGGTTTCAGACGGCATAATCGGACAGGCATCGGATAAAAGGACGTGCAGATTACCGCCGACCTGCCGTCCGGTCAAATACGGCACAATTTCCCGCCAATAAACCGCCCGTATACCTGCCTGCCCGCACCCATGAAACAGTGCTACAATCCGCCCCTTTACTCCACAATCCGACCGCCCGACCAACCGCCATGAAACGACCTGCCGCCCTAATGTTGTTGCTTGCCCTCAGCCTGCCCGCCACCGCTGCCGATACGCCGAATAGCGATTCAGACGGCCAAAACGAAGCGGACAAGCCAACACTTATCGAACGGGTAAAGTCAAAATTAAGTCCAAAAAGCGACGAAGCCGCGGCCGTTCGCAAACTGAAATATCCGGTGCGTATCGAAGCGCAGCCGGCCGACGTGAAAGAAATGCTGCAGGAACACCTGCCGCTGATTACGCAGCAATTGGAAGAAGAGCTGGATGCCGAACAGATGGAATTTCTGGCGGAAGAAGCCCCCGAACAAGTGCTGACCATGCTGAAAACCAAAGGCTACTTCAACGGCAAAGTAACCGTCAGCCGCAAAGGCATAGGCTATCTGGTAAGCGTAGACAGCGGGCCGCAAACCAAAATCGACAACGTCAGCGTCGCCATTTTGGGCGATGTATTGCAAGACGAAAATTTGGGCGCGTATTACCGTTCGGCGATGGAAAACTGGAGCCTGCCGGTGGGCGCGACATTCAGCCAAGAAGAATGGAGCGGCAGCAAAAGTTCGGTTTTGTCGGCAGTACGGCGGAAAAAATACCCGCTGGCCGAGTTTTCCTCTACCCAAGCCACGGTAGACCCGACCAAACATCAGGCCGATTTGTCGGTATCGGTGGACAGCGGGCGGCCGATTTACTTCGGCGAATTTGAAATCAGCGGCAACAAACGCTATCCTGCCGGCGTCGTGCGCGGACTGGCGCAGTTCGACACAGGTTCTCCGTACGATTTGGACAAGCTGCTCGACTACCAACAGGCTTTGGAGCAGGACAGCCACTATTCCGGCGCGTCCGTGCAGGCCGATTTCGACCGTCTGGAAGGCGACCGCGTGCCGGTAAAAGTAACCGTGTCGGAAATGAAAAAGCACAAGCTCGAACTCGGCCTCAGCTACGATTCCGAGTACGGTTTGGGCGGCAAGTTCGGTTACGACTACTACAACCTGTTCAATAAAGGCTACACCGGCTCCTTCGTCGCCTCCGGCGACAAATACGAACAAACCGTGGCGCTGGGCGTCAGCCAGCCGCGCCAAAACAACGGCCACTACTGGACAAGCTCGCTTGCCTACAACCGCAAAACCACGCAAAAGCTGGAAACCGAAACTTGGTCGGCGGGCATGTGGTATGTGCGCGACCGCAACAACATCGAATCGCGCCTCGGCATAGAATACGTCGGCGACCAAGCCCGCATTCCCGATGCGCATGTGGACTTGGGACACTCCTACGCCACCATGCTGACGGCCTCGTGGAAAAAACAGAGCATCGAAACCCAAATGCGGCCGGAAAACGGCTACTACCTCGATGTCAAAGGCGGCACCACACTGGGCAAACTGCTGTCTTCATCCTCCATGCAGCGCGTACTCGGCAGCGCGGGCTATTACTTCACGCCGGAAAACAAAAAAATCGGCACCTTCATCGCGCGCGGGCAAATCGGCTTCGTCAATGCGGGCGAAAGTAACGACGTGCCCTCCGCCCTGCGTTTCCGCACCGGCGGCGCAACCTCCGTGCGCGGCTACGAACTCGACAGCATCGGCATCAAAGGCCCGTCCGGCGCGGTGCTGCCCGACCGCGCCCTCGCCGTGGCCAGCGTGGAATACCAATATCCGATCAACAGGAGTTTTTCCGCCGCCATTTTCCACGACATGGGCGATGCGGCACACAGTTTCAAAAACATGACACTCAAACACGGCACGGGCATCGGCGTCCGCTGGTTCAGCCCCGTCGCACCGTTTTCGTTCGACATCGCCTACGGACATCAGGATAGACGCATCCGTTGGCACATCAGCTTAGGGACACGTTTCTAAATGACCGCACAGGAAGATATGCAGAGGCCGTCTGAAAACGGCGCGCCCGACAATAAAAGGCCGTCTGAAAAAACACGCACGGGCAAATCCCCCGCCCGCCGGCTGTTGAAAACCGTTCTGTGGTCGTCCGTCCTGCTGTCGGCTTCGTCGGCCGGCTTTTTATATTGGCTCGCGGCCACCGAATCCGGCCTGCGCTTCGGCCTGTACACCCTGCCCGAACTGGGCGGCGTGAAAATCAGCAGCAAAACCCTCAAAGGCACACTGTGGCACGGCTTCAGCGGCGAAGACTGGCGCATCGAAACCCCTTCCGCGGATTTGACCGTTTCCGGCCTCGGCCTGCAATGGCAGCCGCAGGAACTCTTTTCAGACGGCCTCCTCCACATCCGGCACCTGTCCGTCGGCGACCTCCACATCACCGCCAAACCGACCCCGCCCAAAGAAGAACGCCCGGCCGCACTGCCCGAAAGCATCAGCCTGCCGCTGGCTGTGAAACTGGACAAACTGAGCGTCGGCAAAATCAGCAGCGGCAAAGCGGGCAACACCTTCCTGCTCCGTGCGGAAGCCGCCTACGACTACGACCACAAAAGGCACAAACTGATTCTGAACAGCCTGCAAACCCCATGGAGCAGCACGGGCGGCGAACTGGAAATTCAGACGGCCTCACCCTTTGCCCTGCAAGGCAGCATACGCGGCGGTGCGGAACTCGAAGGCATCGCGGGCGGCGGAGAAATCCTCTTGTCGGGCGACTTGCGCCGAACCGCCTTCAAAGCCGATTTGGCCGGCGGCAAAGTCAGCCTCAAAGCCGAAGGCCTGGTCGGCCCGTTTGAAAACAGCCTCGACGAACAAATCGACCATATCCTGATTAAAGGCCACGCGCTGAACCTGGCCGAGTTCGTCCCCTCCGCCCCGCAGACCGACCTCGACTTCGACGCCACCATCGTCCCCTCGCCGCAAAAAGGGCTGGCACTGGAAGGCTCCATCGACCTGACCAACAGCCTGGCCGCGCCTGCCGACCAAAACGGCATCCCCGTCCGCAGCATACTGGGCGAGTTCACCGTCGGCGACAGCGGGATACTCAAAGTACACGACGTAACCGCCACCCTACTGGAAGAAGGCGCGCTGATACTCGGCGGCGAAACCAATACCGACAAAAACACCTTCGCACTGGAAGCCATACTGAAAAACGCATCCCTGTCCGACTTCGTCAGCCAGAAATACGACGACGTATTCGAAGGCAGCCTGCTCCTGAACGGCACCTACCGCGAACCGCAGGCCAAATGGGATATCCGCGGCAACCGCGCCAGCTCCACCGGCGAACTGGCGATTGCCAACGACACCGCCAACGGCCAACGCAGCCTCAACATCATCAAAGCCTCCCTGCTGCCTAAAGACGGCGGCGGATTAGACATCAAAGGCAAGCTGGAGCTGTTCAATGACCGCCTGCTCGAAGCGGAGGCAACCGGCAAAAACTTCAATCCCGGCAAACTGCACCCGGACTTTCCCGTCGGCAGCATCAACGGCGACATCAAACTGAACGGCGTGCTGGCCGAAGAAAAATTCAGCGGCAAAATGCAGTTCGGCAACAGCGTGCTGTCCGGCGCAGTATTGAGTGGCAATGCCGACGTGCTTTATGAAAAACAACATCTTGCACGCGCGGCAGCCGACATCCGCCTGGGCAGGAACCGCGTCAAAACCGACGGTAGCTTCGGCAAGGCGGGAGACCGCCTCAACCTCGACATCAACGCACCCGAATTGGACAAATTCGGCTTCGGTCTCGGCGGCGCGCTGACGGCGAAAGGCTTCCTCGCGGGCGAACCGAAAAGCATCTCCGCCGACCTTTCCGGCAGCGTGCGCAACCTGCGCGTCAAACAGGCGGTCAATATCCGCGAACTCGACTTCAAAGCCGCCGCCTCACCCGACTACAGCCGTCCGCTCAACCTGCAAATCAACGGCCGCAAACTGGTCATCCCGGGCAGCTCAGGCGAATCCACGCGCATCGACACCGTCAACGCCGCCGTATCGGGTACCGGCATGCGCCACAGCATCCGCAGCAGCGGCAGCATGGCGATGGGCGGCAAAAACTACAAACTCGATTTGGAAGCCGACGGCGGGCTGGACAAAGAAAACCGCTGGAAGGGCACAGTCGGCAGGCTGGACTTGAGCGGCGGCTTCAACCTGAAACTGCAAAACCGCATGAGCTTGGAAGCAGGTGCGGAACGCGTGGCCTTGGGCGCGGCGCAGTGGTCGGCAATGGGAGGCCGTCTGAATCTGAACAGCTTCGTGTGGGACAAGAAAAACGGCCTGACCAGCAAAGGCACGGCAGCCAATCTGAACGTGGCCGAACTGGAGAGCTTCTTCAAAATGCCCGTCGAACACAATCTGGTGCTGTCTGCCGACTGGGATTTGGCGTACAGCCAAAACACGCGCGGCTTCCTCAACGTTCGCCAACACAGCGGCGACATCATCCTGCCCTACCGCAAACAAGCCTTGGGGCTGAACGGCCTGACCCTGCAGACCCGTTTCCAAAACGGTCGCATCGATAATCAAATCAACGGTAAAACGCGCTACGGCAACATCGGCGGCAACGTCGGCATCAGCCAGCAATTCGGCCATTCCATCATGCAGGCCCCAATCAGCGGCAACCTGAAAATCGACATTCCCGACCTGGCCGCGCTGAAAAACCTGATGCCGATCGGCCAAAGCATAAGCGGCACACTGAATGCCGATACAATCATCAGCGGGCGGGTGGGCGAACCGCAATTCGGCGGCAGCCTCAACGGCGACAACCTGTATTACGTCAACCGCGACCTGGGCGTGATTCTGGACAACGGCAGCCTGCGTTCCCGCCTCAACGGCCAGCAATGGCAGATACAGTCGCTGCTCTTCAAGCGCGGCAACGGCAACATCAACCTGTCGGGTACCGTCGGCTGGGGCGGCGGCGTGCCGGCAGTGGACGTGAATGCCGTGCTCGACAAATACGGCATCCTCGACAAACCCCGCCGCCGCCTGACCGCCAGCGGCAACACCCATTTTCGTTATAGCTATAAAAACGGTATCATCCTTGACGGCAGCCTGAAAGTGGACGAAGGCAATTTCGGCTTCCAAAAATCCGGCATGCCCGAATTGGACGACGACGTTGTGGTATTGGGCGAACCGAAAAAAGAAACCCGCGATTCCGTTCCGTTCAGTATGGACATCGACCTGGATTTGAACGACAAAGTCTTCTTCCGCGGCGAAGGTGTGGACGTTACCCTCGGAGGCCGTCTGAAACTGACCGCCCAACCCAAACAAGACATTCAGGCCGTCGGCACGGTTGCGGTCGTGAAAGGCAAATACAAAGCCTACGGTCAGGATTTGAACATCACCAAAGGCACTGTGTCCTTCGTCGGCCCGCTGTCGCGGCCGAACCTCAACATCCGCGCCGTACGCAACCTGTCGCCCGTGGGAGCGGGGGTGGAAGTGTTGGGCAACTTGGAAAACCCGCGCGTTACCCTCGTTACCAACGAACCGATGAGCGAAAAAGACAAACTCTCCTGGCTGATTCTGAACCGCGCCAGCAGCGGCAGCGACGGCGACGAAGCCGCCTTGACCACCGCCGCCAGCGCCTTCCTGGCCGGAAAAATCAACGACCGCATCGGCTTGGTGGACGACTTCGGCCTCACCAGCAAGCGCAGCCGCAACGCGCAAACGGGCGAACTCAACCCGGCCGAGCAGGTTTTAACCGTCGGCAAACAGCTTTCAAGCGAGCTTTATCTCGGCTACGAATTCGGTCTGACCAGTGCCAGCCAGACCGTGAAGCTGGTGTACCAACTGACCCGGACCATCCAGGCCATCGCCCGCGTCGGTTCGCAATCTTCGGGCGGCGAAATCAAATACGTCATCCGTTTTGATTAAAGGCCGTTGGGCATAGAGGCCGTCTGAAAACTTTTCAGACGGCCTCTCAACATATCCGTTGCCGCTACCGATAATGTCGCCATTCAAACCGAACCCAAACAAAGCGGCGGCATAGGAAATCATGTCGCCATATCATGCAATACGCAAATAGGCCGTCTGAAAAACCAACATCCGGTTTTTCAGACGGCCTATTTCATGACTCATGCGGCAGGGCGGGAAATCCGCCCCGCCCTATGCCGTTAATCCGCTTCCAAAACCACTTTCATGGCTTGGTTTTCAGCGGCGTGTTTGAACACATCGTAGGCTTTTTCCAATTCGCTGAATTTGAAACGGTGGGTCAGCATTTTGGTGTAATCGACGGAGCTGCTGGAAATTGCCTTCATCAGCATTTCGGTGGTATTGGCGTTTACTAAACCGGTTGTGATGGCAAGGTTCTTAATCCACAGTTTTTCCAGTTTTAAATCAACGGATTGACCATGCACGCCAACGACGGCGATATGACCGCCCGGTTTGACGATGTCTTGGCACATATTCCATGTAGCGGGAATGCCGACGGCTTCAATCGCGCAGTCCACACCGTCTTCGCCGACAATGGCGAAGACTTGTTTGGAGACGTCGCCGGAAGCGGGGCTGATGGTATGGGTCGCGCCCAGTTCTTTCGCCAGTTTCAAACGGTTTTCGTCCATATCACAGACGATGATGACTGCGGGGCTGTACAGTTGGGCGGTCAGCAAGGCGGACATGCCGACAGGGCCTGCACCTGCGATGAATACGGTGTCGCCGGGTTTGACATCGCCGTATTGCACGCCGATTTCGTGGGCGGTCGGCAAGGCGTCGCTCAACAGCAGGGCGACTTCTTCGTTGACGTTGTCGGGCAGCGGAACAAGGCTGTTGTCGGCATAAGGCGTACGGACGTATTCGGCTTGCGTGCCGTCGATCATGTAGCCCAAAATCCAGCCGCCGTTGCGGCAGTGTGAATAGAGTTGGATTTTACAGTTGTCGCAAGTGCAGCATTTGCTGACGCATGAAATAATGACTTTATCGCCGACTTTGATGTTTTTTACAGCCTCGCCGACTTCTTCTACAATACCGATGCCTTCATGGCCGAGAATACGTCCGTCGGCGACTTCGGGGTTTTTGCCTTTCCAAATACCCAAGTCGGTACCGCAAATCGTGGTTTTGACGATTTTCACCACTGCGTCGGTCGGATCGATAATCTGCGGACGGGGTTTTTCTTCAAAACGGATGTCGTTTGCGCCGTGATAAACCATTGCTTTCATGCTGATACTCCTTGCTTGTTGATAAATTATTTCAATACTGCAATAAAGTCTCTTTATATGAGTTATATACCCCTATAAAACGTAAGTCAATAAGAATTATTTTCACAATGTTATACCATAACATTTTGTTTTCAATATAAATAAAACCACTGATTGATATTAATGAACACACCCAACCCTTTCTCCGAACGGCTCATCCGCTGGCAAAAACAATACGGCAGGCACCATCTCCCTTGGCAGGTTAAAAACCCTTATTGCGTCTGGCTTTCCGAAATCATGCTCCAGCAGACGCAGGTTGCCACCGTGTTGGACTACTATCCGCGTTTCTTGGAAAAATTTCCGACCGTACAAACGCTTGCCGCCGCCCCGCAAGACGAAGTGTTGTCGTTGTGGGCGGGCTTGGGCTATTACAGCCGCGCGCGCAATCTGCACAAAGCCGCGCAACAAGTCGTCGAACAATTCGGCGGCACGTTTCCGTCGGAGCGTAAAGACTTGGAAACCCTCTGCGGCGTAGGCAGAAGCACCGCCGCCGCCATTTGCGCCTTTGCCTTCAACCGCCACGAAACCATTTTGGACGGCAACGTCAAACGCGTGCTCTGCCGCGTGTTCGCCCTCGACGGCAATCCGCAGGACAAAAAATTCGAAAACTCGCTCTGGACACTTGCCGAAAGCCTGCTGCCGTCTGAAAACGCCGATATGCCCGCCTATACGCAAGGCTTGATGGACTTGGGCGCAACCGTGTGCAAACGGACAAAACCCTTGTGCCATCAATGCCCGATGGCGAACATCTGCGAAGCGAAAAAGCAAAACCGCATCGCCGAGTTACCGCGCAAAAAAACCGCCCCCGAAGTGCAATCCCTGCCGCTTTACTGGCTGATTGTCCGCAACCCAGACGGCGCAATCTTGCTGGAAAAACGCCCCGCTAAAGGCATTTGGGGCGGGTTGTATTGCGTGCCATGTTTTGAAAAATTGGACGAAGCATACGCTTGCGCCGAAAAGCTCGGCATCGTTTCAGGCGACCTCGAAGAACAACCCGCCCTCACCCACCGCCTGACGCACCGTTTATTGATGATTACGCCGTTGGAAGCGCAAACCAGCTCGTCTGAAAATACAGCCTTGCTGCCAAACTGCCTCTGGGTTAAACCCGAAAATCTGGCGGATTACGGCTTGCCCAAACCGCTGGCAGATTATTTGAAACAACGGCAGCAGGCATTGTTTTAAAAATGCTTGAAAACCAAACAGGCAGCATCCAACTCTAAAACACAATAAACATACCCGCGCGTTATATAGTGAATTAACTTTAAACCAGTACGGCGTTGCCTAGCCTTGCCGTACTATCTGTACTGTCTGCGGCTTCGTCGCCTTGTCCTGATTTAAATTTAATCCACTATACAAACCCGCCCGCCCCCGTCAGGAATCCCATGCACACACTCCCCCTGCTTACCCAACAGTTCGCCGAACTCTCGCCGTTTTTCTATTCCCGCGTTTCCCCTGAGCCGCTGACCGCGCCCTACTGGGTCGCCTTCAACACCGATTTGGCGGCAGAGTTGAATCTGGATACAGATTTTCAGACGACCGCCAACCTTGCCTACCTCAGCGGCAACGCCCCGCAATACGCGCCCGCGCCCATTGCCAGTGTTTACAGCGGCCATCAGTTCGGCGTCTATACCCCGCGTCTTGGCGACGGGCGCGCGATCTTGATTGGCGATTCCGTCGATGCCGCGGGACAACGCCAAGAGTGGCAGCTCAAAGGTGCGGGCAAAACGCCCTATTCCCGCTTTGCCGACGGGCGCGCCGTCTTGCGCTCCTCCATCCGCGAATACCTCTGTTCCGAAGCCATGCACGGTCTCGGCATCCCCACGACCCGCGCCCTCGCCCTATGCGGCAGCGACGACCCCGTTTATCGGGAAACCGTCGAAACCGCCGCCGTCCTGACCCGCATCGCCCCGAGCTTTTTGCGTTTCGGCCATTTCGAATACTTCTATTACACCGGCCGCGAAGCCGAAATCCAACAACTTGCCGACTACCTCATCCGGCATTACTACCCCGACTGCCGAGATGCCGACAATCCCTATGCCACCCTGTTGGAACAAATCCGCAACCGCACCGCCGATACCGTCGCCGCATGGCAAAGCGTCGGCTTCTGCCACGGCGTGATGAATACCGACAACATGTCTGCATTGGGGCTGACCATAGACTACGGCCCTTTCGGTTTCCTCGACGACTACGACCGCCGCCACGTCTGCAACCACTCCGACACCCAAGGCCGCTACGCCTACAATGCCCAGCCCTTCGTCGCACATTGGAATTTCTCCGCCCTCGCCTCCTGCTTCGACACCCTCGACCCACACGACACCCTCGAGCAACTCATCGACGGCTGGACAGAAGTTTTTCAGACGACCTATTTAGAGAAAATGCGCCGCAAACTCGGTTTGCAGCAAGCAGACAAGAGAGACGACGAAAGCCTTATCGCCGACCTCTTCGCCGCCCTGCAAGACCAAAAAACCGACTTCACCCTGTTTTTCAGGAACCTGTCCGAAGTCAGCAATACACACGGCGAACCCCTCCCGCCCAAACTCGAACAGACCTTCAAAAACGGCGTTCCGCCCGCCTTCACCCGCTGGCTCGGACGCTACCGCCAACGCCTGCGTGCGGAAAACAGCGACCCCGCCGAACGCGCATTGCGTATGAACCGAACCAATCCGCTCTACATCCTGCGCAACTACCTTGCCGAACAAGCCATCGCCCAAGCCCGAAACGGCGACTACCGCGAAATCGAACGCCTGCGTCGCTGCCTCGCCCGTCCCTTTGACGAACAGGCAGAGTTCGCCGACCTTGCCGAACCGCCGCCCGAAGGCAGCATTCCGGTTTGCGTCAGTTGTTCAAGTTGAATGAGATTTCCAACAAGGCAAAGGCAAAATCACCCTATTCGGTCTGTAAGCCCCAAAAACTAAAAGGTCGTCTGAAAACCCGAATCAGTTTTCAGACGACCTTTTGACATTGCCCCAGCCGAAAACAATCGGCTTATTCGAAAATCAACGATGCTGCGGGTTATAGCGGTTTTCCAAGCGCAGGAACACCCAGCCCAAGAAAGTCGTCATCAAGAGGTAAATCAGCGCAACGGTATAGAGCGGTTCTTCATAAACAGAATAGCGGCCGCTAATCGTACTTTGTACATAAGCCAGCTCCGCCACGGCAATGACGGACAACAGCGAGCTGTCTTTCAAAAGCGTAATAAATTCGCTGGCAAGCGGCGGCAGCATACGGCGCAACGCCTGCGGAAGAATCACATAGCGCATCGCCTGCGGATAAGTCAGCCCCAGCGAACGCGCCGCTTCCATCTGACCGCGGTCGATGGACTGGATGCCCGCGCGGAAAATCTCGCAGATATATGCGCCGGAGTTGGCAATCAAGGCAAGCGAACCGGCAATCAGCGCGCCGTAAGAGCGTCGGATTTCCACCGCCTCGTCGCCGTTAATCAGCAAACCGTCGGTAGGATGGACGAAAAACGGGAACCAGACGTAAGACCAAATCACAATCTGCACAAACAGCGGCGTACCACGGAACAACGTTACATACAGCAGCGAAACCTTACGCAAAACCCAAGCCAGCGCGCGCATGGGCGCACCCGCCTTTTCCAGATGAATCAAGCGCGCCAGCGCGAGCAGCAGACCCAATACGGAGCCGCCTGCCGTCGCCACTACGGTCAAGCCCAGCGTAGTCAGCGCGCCGTAGAAAAACATCCAGCGGTATTCGTAAATAATGTCAAACCGAAAATCCATACTCGTCCGCCTGTCTAAAACTCCGGGAAACGGTTTGCGGCAGCCGCCCGATTCCCGAACATTGGAAAAATGAAACTCGATATTTTACAAGAAAATACATTCTTTGAATGCCTTTTTGTTAAATTAATCGGGTTGCCGTCCGTTTTTTACATTTCCCCGTTCGTCGCACCTATCCGCCCATTGCCCCTCTTAAATCCGTTTTCCTCTGAAAAAACAACGCCAAACAATCCCAATATGCTGCCGTAAAATTGACCGTCCCAATAAAAAAGCGGATAATCCGCCCATCCTTAAAACACCTTTTCAGACGACCTTTCCCCGTGATTCAAAAGGTCGTCTGAAACCTTTTATAAAGCACAAACATGAAAGCACCCGAACTCCTCCTTCCCGCCGGCGGCCTCGAACGTATGCGCGCCGCCTACGACTACGGCGCAGATGCCGTTTACGCCGGCAGCCCGCGTTACTCCCTGCGCGCCCGCA
>ERZ773068.783-NODE-783-length-16447-cov-14.634578_pt1 | contig 16447 bp, 15 predicted proteins | sample MGYA00580620_ERZ773068 | MGnify/ENA primary metagenome ERZ773068 (study PRJEB29015, sample SAMEA2737983) | human oral metagenome | biome: human oral; feature: human-associated habitat; material: dental | place: China | collected 2101 ... | reverse complement strand
GTAAGTATAGTTTGACGAGCTATTGTTGTCCCACTAGGTGTTCCATCATTTATAAATACTTTACCTTTTTATTTTTATGTGACACTTTATTTTACAACTTTTAAAAAAAGAGAATTCTTAAGTTTTTAATTCTCAAAAATTCTCTTAATTCTATCAGGTCATAATCTAAACTTTTTCATCAACACTATTTGATAAATAAGCATAAATTTAATTTTGTTATTCAAAATACTTTTTGCTTTTGTCAAATTTTGCTTGTTTTTGGTCCTTATCAGAGATTGTTAATTCTTCTTCTTTTATTCCAAATTCTTCTAATCTCCAATCTATATTTATTGTTTCATCATTCCACAGTAAACCACTATCATACTCAGGGCTATATAGATCTGTACATTTATACATAAATTCTGTATCATCTTCTAATGCTAAAAAACCATGTGCAAAACCTTCAGGAATATAAAACATTGTCTTATTTTGTTCAGTTAATAAAACTCCATACCATTGACCATATGTTTCACTGCTTTTTCTTAGATCTACAGCTACATCATAAACACTTCCTTTTACTGCTCTTACTAATTTACCTTGTGTAAATTTTGTTTGAAAGTGTAATCCTCTTAAAACTCCCTTTTTTGATTTAGAGTGATTATCTTGAACAAATTCCATTGTTAATCCATGTTCTTGAAAAGATTTCTTATTGTATGTTTCTAGAAAAAATCCTCTTTCATCTCCAAAAACTTTTGGTTGAATAATTAGCAAATCTTTTATAGGTGTTTTTATTATTTCAAAATTATTCATATTTCTCTCCTAACTGTTTATATATTTTTTTTAATTTTTTATTTTTTTCAGATCTTTTTTTATCAAACATCCAGCCCCATTTATTAAAATATGTTAGAGCTGATTTTATATGTATAAGAAGCATTTTTCTTGATTTATATGAAGACTTTGCATGTTTATGTGTTATCTCAACTTCTGGATAATAAATAACATCATATTTTTCTCCTATCCTTCTACAAAAATCATAGTCTTCTAAATACATAAAATATTTCTCATCAAATTTTCCAACTTTTTCAAAAACTTCTGTTTTCAGAAGCATGAAACAACCTGATAAAAGTGCTCCTTCTACTATATCCTTATAATTATACCATCTCATCTCATAATCATAATCCATTTTCTCAACTATTTTTTTTAATGGGATAAATCTTCTCATAATTAAATTTAAAGGTGTTGGAAATAACTTACACGAATATGTTAAAGTCCCATCTTCACCAGTAATTTTAGGTCCTATTTGTCCTATTTTTTCATGATTAGACATATAATCTAGAAGCTTTTCTACTGTGTTTTCTTTAAAATAAACATCTGAATTCATTACTAAATGATATCTTGAATTTAATTCTTTATTTAATAATTTATTTATTATAATATTATGACCTGCTCCAAAACCTCTATTAGAATTATTAAAAATATATTCTATTTGATTATTATTTAATTCTTCTACTATTTTTTTTATATCTTGATTTTCAGAATTATCTGAAATAAATATCTTTTTATTTAATTTTACTTTTTCTAAGCACTGTAATACTTTTAATAACTCTTCCCTATTGGTATTATATGTTACTATACTGATTGTTAAATCATAATACATAACTAACTCCCATTATTTATCTATTTCCGTACATTTCTTCATAGTATTTTTGATAGTCACCTGAGGCTACTTCATTTACCCATTCTTGATTTTCTAAATACCACTTTACAGTTTTTCTTATTCCTGTTTCAAAGTCTGTTTCTGGATACCAACCTAAATCTTTTGCTATCTTAGATGGATCTATAGCATATCTCATATCATGCCCTAATCTATCTTGTACATAAGTTATTAAATCATAGTTAATATTTGATACATCTGTTTTTAAAACCTTTTTATATTCATTGTTATTAGTAATTTCTTCTTTTAATATATCTATTACTAATTTAACTATATTTATATTTTTTTCTTCATTGAAACCACCAATATTATATACTTCCCCAACTTTTGCTTCTCTTAGAACTAAGTCTATTCCTTTACAGTGATCTTCAACATATAGCCAATCTCTTACATTATCTCCTTTGCCATATACTGGAAGCTTTTTTCCTTCTAAAACATTTTTTATCATTAAAGGTATTAATTTTTCAGGAAAATGGTAAGGTCCATAATTATTTGAACATCTTGTTATATTAATTGGCAACTTGTATGTTTCTCCATAAGCAACAACAATATGGTCTGCTCCTGTTTTGGAAGCTGAATAAGGGCTTCTTGGATCTGCTGGACTTTCTTCTGTGAAAAATTTATTTCCATAAGTTTTTAAATTTTTTCTATTCTTAACAACTTTTTTTACATCTTCATCATCAATTACAAGTTCTATTGCTTCATCATAATCTTTTGATAAGCTTCCATATACTTCATCAGTTGATACTTGAAGATATTTTATTCCTTCTCTATATATTGGATAACCATTTTCATCTTTTGCTACTGTCCAAGATTTTTTAGCATTGTCTAATAGGTTTTGAGTTCCTAATATATTTGTTTCTAAGAATATTTGTGGATTTTCTATAGATCTATCCACATGAGATTCTGCTGCAAAGTTAACAACATAATCTACTCTGTTTTCAGAGAATATTCTTTCTATTTCTTTTCTATCTCTGATATCTACTTTTTCAAATTTAACTCTGCTATCTTTTAATTCTTCTTTTATTGTTCCTAAATTACCAGCATAAGTTAATGCATCCACAACAATAACATTTATATCTTCATATTTCTTTAAGATATATTTTAAAAAATTGGCTCCTATAAATCCAGCAGCTCCTGTTACTAAATATGTTTTCATAAAATTCACCTTCTCCTTATTTTATTACTTATTATAAATTTTTAAAAAGTTTTTATATTTTTTTTGTTTTCTTATAATACTATACCTAAAAAATTAAATCTATCAAATTTTTTTAATATCACTCCGATTCAAATTCCATTTCTTTTAAAAATCTATCAATAGCATTTTTCCAGTTAGGAATTTTTTCTCCAAGTAAGTTTTCTATCTTTTCAGAAGAAAGTTTTGAATATTTAGGTCTTTTTGCAGGGGATTTAAAATCATCTGCCTTTGCTTTTTCTATTTTACCCTTCCATTTTATTTTTTTTAAAATATATTTTGCTTGTTCATACTTGCTTGCTAACCCAGAATTAGTTATATGATACAAACCAAACCTTCCTGTTTGGATTAATTTCCATGAAAAATATGCTAAATCCTTTGCATAAGTAGGAACTGAAACTAAATCATCTGCTATTTTTAATATATCTTTAGTCTTACTCCAATTTATTACTTGTTTATTAAAATTATTTCCACCTATACCAAATAACCAAGATGTTCTTATTACATAGGATTTTTCATAATTTTCTAGAACAAGCTTTTCTCCATTTGCCTTTGATTTTCCATATTCAGATAAAGGGTTTGGAATATCTTCTTCAGTATAAGGCTCTCTTTTTTTTCCATCAAATACAAAATCTGTAGAATATGTAACATAGATAGCATTTATTTCTTTTGCACATTTAGCTAGCTCTAATGCCCCATATGTATTTATTTTAATTGCCATTGCACTTTCTTCTTCACCTTTATCAACTTCATTATATGCTGCACAATTAATGATAATATCAAACTTATTATTTAATTCAAAAAAACTCTTTATTTCATTTTCATTTGATATATCTAACTCGTTATGGTCTACAGCTAAATATTTTATATTGTTATTATTGAACAACTTTTTAAATTCATGTCCCAGTTGGCCATTAGAACCTATTAGAAGAATCATTATTCTCCTCCTTGTACTTTGTATTATAATATTTTTGGATAATTCTAAATATATTAAGAAAGTCTTATCAAGATAAGACTTTCCCAATATATTTATTTTATTTTTATAAATTTATCTAAGCTATGGTACTTAGGCTTTATTTTATAGTATTATCCAACAAATTCTAATACCTTTTCAGCGATTTTTTTTACATCTTCTTTTGTTAATTCTAAGTGTAATGGTAGTGTTATAATTCTTTGAGATACTCTATGTGCATTAGGACATTTTCCATAGTCATAAGAATACATTTTATATTCTGTATTATCTCTATAGTGTACTCCTGGATAAATATCATTCTTTTGTAAGAATTCTAATAATCCTTCTCTATCATCAACTTCTATTTCATATATATGGAATGAACATTCATCTTCATGTGGAGCTCTTACTATTTTAATATTTTTATTTCCTTCTAATAACTCATTATAGTATTTTACTAATTCTCTTCTGTAAGCATTTCCTTCATCAAGATACTTTAATTCAACTAATCCTATTGCAGCCATAATTGAGTTTCCATGATCTTTATAACCTAAGTACTCAACTTCATATTTCCATTTATATGTTCCTTTTTCTCCACTTCTTGCATAAGTGTCTTTATTTATTCCTAACCATGTTAGTTTTCTACAAATTTCATCATATTTTCCATCAGCAAAACATATCATTCCACTGTCTGCTGTAGGTAGATTTTTTACAGCTTGATAAGAGTAAACTGTTACATCTACACCTTCCCATGTTCCTGGTACAACTCCATCTACTCTTGTTCCTGACATATGTGCAGCATCTAATATTAATTTTAAGTTATTTTCTTTACATATTTGGATTATTTCTTTTAATCTTCCTACTCTTCCACCATAACCTACAAAAACTACTGCTCTTGTTTTATCATTTATTTTTCTTTTTACATCTTCAGGATCTAAGCAAAGATATTCATCAACATCAGCAAATCTAGGAACTAAATGTTCATATAATATTGCATGGTTTGTTGAAACAAATGTTATAGGAGTTGTAATAATTTCATCTCCATCTCTCCATCCATTTTCTTTCTTTAATATTTCTACAGCAAGGTGTAATCCTACTGTTGCAGAATTTAGAAAATGAGCATATTTATGTCCAGTATATTCTTTCCACTTTTCTTCAAATTCTACAGTTTTAAATCCTAACCCTGTCCAACCTTTTTCTAAACATTCTCTAATTTCTTCCAAACATTCCTCTACATGATATTTTGGTTTTAATACTTGTATTGTCACTATTATTTCCTCCTTTAAGGCTTCAATTATTTTAAAAATTTTAAATACTATTTTTTAGGTAATTCTTCTTTTGTCATATAACATTCATTCCAGTATCTCATAAACATACCTTTTTTCCAATTAGATAAATCTATTTCTTTGTCAAATAAGTAATTATCTAACATTGCTTCAATTGAGTTATATCCATAATGAGCTCTAACACATTCTGTTGAAGAAAATCTTGTATTAATTTCAAATGGAATTGCTTTTCCATTTACTAATCTTAATTGAACATTTAATGCTCCTTCAGGTTTTAATGCTCTAGCAATTCTTTCAGAAACTTCTATACTTTCTTTATTATCATTTATTTCTCCAGAATATGACATACCATAGTCTAACTCTCTAACCATTGGTATTGTTCCAACTACTTTTCCTGTTTTATCACAGAAAGTTTCCACTGTATATTCAATATTACTATCTAAAAACTCTTGTAATATGATTTCATCAGATGGAGCAAATTTATATTTGAATAAATCTTCTTCCTTTTCTATTTTAAATATATTTCTTGAAGCAGATGCTGTTCTTGGCTTCATAAACAAAGGATAACCTACTTTTTCTACTAATGATTTATAATCATCAAATAATGCAGTTTCTGGGAAAGGTAAGCCATTTTTTTTGAAGAATTCATAAGTTTTTAATTTATCTGTTCCTATATCAATAACTTCAAGTCTTGATAAAAATACAATTGCTCCACTTTCTTTCTTTATTCTTTCTGCATTTTTAGATAAAGCATAAATTTCATGTTCTGTTCCTGAGAAAATACCTTTAATATTATTTTCTTTACATATTTGAATTATACGATCAATATAATCAGGAGCTTTTGCAATAGGAACTATGTATCTTCCCTTTACTCTCTCTGATAAAAAGTATCCTGCTCCCATTGGCTCACTATTTGTCACATGAATATCAACTATGTCTTTATATTTTTCTGACATTAGTAATGCCTTTATCAAACTTTGTCCCATAGTACTTCCAGCACCTGTAAATAAAATACTAAAATTTTCCATTAATTATACCTCTCTCCTCTATTATTTTTCTTAAACCTTCCTCTATTGTCACATTGTAACAAAAGCCTAAATTTTTAAGTTTTTCAACATTTAAAATAACCTTACTGCTATCTTCTTTATTAACTTGAACATAGTCTAAACCAGTATTGATACCATTATTTTTACATATATCTATAACAATATCTGTAATTCTTTTTACACTTGTTCCTACTCCTGTACCAAGATTTAAAATCCCTGTTAAATTATTTTCATAAATAAATTCTAATCCTCTTATTACATCGTCAATATAAATGTAATCTCTTTCTCTTTTTCCTTCTCCATATAACTGGATATTTTTTTTATTTTCTAAATTTGAGATAATACCTTTCATTAAATTTCCATGATTTTGATTAGGACCGTATACATCAGCAATACGAATAATACATGCTTTCTCATTCATTGAATATTTAACTAATTCTTCTCCTAAATATTTTGATATCCCGTATTTATTATCTTTATCAAGATTTATTTTATCTTCCTCTGAAAAATTATTTCCATTTAACTCTGTTCCATATACATTATTAGTAGATGTAAAAATAATTTTTTCAACTTGAACCTCTTCAGAAGCCTTAAGTAAATTATTTAGTGCTTCTATGTTATCATAGATGGCTTCATTATTATTTTCCATTTTCCAACCTAAATGTATTATTTTACTAATTTTATTTTCCTTCAGAAAATCAAACACCTCTATATAGTTTTGAAGATCTAAGTCTTCAATTCCAACTGAATAAATAGGATTATTTTTCCCCATTAACTTTTGAGTTAATTTTTTTCCTATGTACCCCGTTCCACCAGTGATTAATAAACTCATAAATTTTCCTCCTAAATTTTTCTCTTATTAAATATGTTGCAATTGAACTTAACTCAGGATATTTATTTAATTTTAAATATGTCTTTAAAGAATTATATCTCACTCTATATAATTTAAGCTGAATTTTTTGTCCATTATTCATATCTAATATAACAAAAGAAGAATCTGTTTGGTTGTCTCTTTGTTGTCCTATGCTACCAACATTAATGTATGCAATATCGTCTTGTTCTAGTGAAATTGTTGTAGTTTTTTTGATAAATGTATCTTGGACAGTATCTTTTTTTATAAGAGTTATTCTTGGTCTATGTGTATGACCATAGAAAACTATCTTTTCATTTTTGTAAGCCTCTAAAATATCCTCTAACTTATTTAAATACTTCATATATCCATCTTTTCCTAAACACGAATGAGAAAAAACACATTTATCAATTCGAATATATTCTTTAAATTCTGTTTCATCTTTATTTATTATAACATTATTTTTTTGCCATTGTACAGAAATTTTTCCTTTATCACTACAAGAATCTGAACTCACCATATCAAAATGCATCGCTTCATGATTTCCTATAATAAAATCACAATTTTTATTTTTTAATATTTCATAACATTCTTTAGAATCCACTCCATATCCAACAATATCTCCCAAACAAATTATTTTATCCACTTTTTGTTTAGAAATTATCTTTAAAGCTTTTGTTAAAGCTTCTAAATTTCCATGAATATCCGACAAAACAGCTATTCTCATAAAATTAAACCAACCCCATTTTCATTTTTCTAAGATAAAGATACATAAATTTCATTTTTTCTAAAAGGTCTAATAAGATTACGGATTATTCTATTATTTGAATATTTATAATTTCTCTCGTATATAGACACCTTATTTCTAGTATTAATGTAATTAAATTCAAAAGAAATATAATATTTCTTTCCTATAGCATTTTCAATATTTTCTAATTCAATGTCATAAAACTTATTGTCTTTAATTTCATCCAATGTTATTGTTTCATTGTGTATTTTTATATTTTTTTCATCAAATATTCTAATTTCACAAGTTCCTTGTGGTATTCTTTGATGAGTTCCAAAAATTATTGATATTATTGAAAAGCTATTCTTATCTGCAATAAAAAATGTTTTTAGCTTTTTATCAATTTTTTTTGTTGCAATAATATTTTCACCAAAACCATCAACCATAACTTGATTAAAATACCCATTACTTAGAATTTTTCCTGTAAAAAAAGCTAACTTTTCTAATCTTTCAGAATAAAGGTTGATATCTACTTTGGGAGTTACTTGCAATATATCTTCTATAAGTTTATCTAGACATCTAGCAGAATATCTTTTTTTACAATAATTTCTTGCTTTTTTTACCAATTCTACCCTTATTTCATCATCCAATATTTTCTTTATAGCCTCTACCCAATATTTTTTTTCATTAAGGGCTAATAAGTAAGGCATAGGATCATCTTCTGAATCCTTTATATTATATGGTGCCCCATCTGTTGTAATTAGTGCAGCTCCCAATAATGAAGCTGTAACTAAGGCATTTTTCGTTTTATTTATATTGTTACTAGTTTCCTGTGCTGGATGTATTAATATATGAATATTTTTATTACTCAACTTATTGATTAATTGATCATAAGATAATGTAATATCATACCATTTTACAGAAAAATTTATTTTCTTTTCATCAAAAACGTTTTCTAATTCTTTATCTTTTAACAAATATAGAGTTACTTTTTGTTCTTTTCCTATATTATTTAAAATATCTATTAATATATTTATAAATTTTTTAATCCTCCAAAGACCTCCTGTAAATGCAATATTAAGTTGATTATCTTCAATCAAAGAAATTTCTTTCTCTAATTTATCAAGATATATAGGATTTACTAGATAATTATTTGGATTATAGCCTTTTTCTTTGTAAGTTTGGTAGAAATTTTTTGAAGTAAATATCATACCATTAAGTTGTCTTGCTACTTTTTTAAAATCATTTTCAGTTAGAGATAAATTCAATATTTTTTCTTTTGTCAGCAATAAAAAGTCATCATCCCATAAAAGATAAATTGGAATTCTGGCATATTCTAATTTTTTTAATAGAGTACTATTCATATTGGTTTCTCTAACCAAAATAACAGCTCTAGATTTTGCTATATTTTTATCAATATTTATATAACTAAACATATTCTGAGTAGAATCACTACAATTTCTATTAAAAATTAAAGAAATTGAAGAAGTAATAGGCCCACTAGAGAGTACAACTACGTTATTATCAAAAAAATTAATTTCTTTATCCTTTTTTTCAAACATTGGTAACCAATACTTATTTTTAAAGAAGTTTAATGATTTTTGTATTTCAGAAAAAAAATTATAACTAGAATTTTCTTCCTCAGAAAATATATTTACTTCATCATACTCATCTAAAAGTAATCTTTTTTCTCTATTAGGAATTTTTAAATATTCATCTATCGCCAAAAAGTTTATTGAATATGAATTTCCAAGAGAATTTTTTTGTGTTACTCCATATTCTCTTGCAAATAATACACCTGTTTCAATAAAATGAAATTTCCTCTTTATTCTAGTTATAAAATCCCAATCATTAATTCTTGATAAACATACATGTGGATCTAAATATCCTACTGTTTTAAGAATATCTTTTTTAAATATTACAGTTATATTTCCAATAGCATTGGCTATTTCTAAATTATCTAAATATTCTTCTTTATAATAAAACTCCTCACTCTTAGATAAATCTTCTTTATCTGTGTAAACTAAAACTCTTCCATAAGAAGCTTGTGCACCTTCTTCTTCCATTCTTTTTAAACTTCTTTCATAAGCACTTGGATATAGAACACAATCATCAAATAAAAAACCAATATATTCTCCTCTTGCTTTTTTAATCGCTTCATATGTAGATATTGAAGGTAATCCCATATTTTTCTTATGACGAATACATGATATTCTTTTGTCTTGTTTCATAAATTCATCTATTTGTTCAGAAGTACCATCAGTATTGGCATCATCTATTATTATAAGTTCTGTATCTTCAAAAGTTTGTTCAATATATGATGTTACAGCTCTTTTAAAAAAACCATTTTTACCTCTTCCATAAGTTGGCATTAGAATAGATAACTTTTTTTTCTCATTATAATCTTGTGAAGGTAACCAAATAGAATTATCCTTGATAATATCTTTTACTCTTATATCCATCTTCTCTCCCCTTCTTAATTCATCTTTAAATAATATTCTACAACCTCTTTAGGGTCCCCCATTTTTAATATTTCACCTTTTTTTAATAAAATTGCCTTATTACAGAATTTAATTGCACTCTCCATAGAGTGAGTTACTAAAACCAATATTTTTGCAGATTCCATCATTTCATTAACTCTTTTATTTGCTTTATCCACAAATTTAGCATCTCCTGCTGCAAGTACTTCATCTAATAATAGTATATCTGGATTTACAGAAGTTGATACAGAAAAAGCTAATCTCACAAACATTCCTGAGGAGTAGTATTTTACAGGTATATCTAAATAATCTCCTAATTCAGAAAATTCAGCAATTTCCTGTACCTTACTTTCAATTTCCTTAGGCTTTAATCCTAACATAATTCCTCTTAATCTTATATTTTCCCAACCAGAAGCATCCATATCAAAACCAGTCGCCATTTCAAACATTGTTGCTACATGCCCTAGTACATTTATCTCTCCCTTACTGATTGGGTATATTTCTGACATTACTTTTAGTAAAGAACTCTTTCCAGCACCATTTGGTCCTATAATAGCTAATCTGTCTCCATCATAAAGCTCCAAAGTTATTTCATTTAATGCTCTTATAATTCCATCTCCACTCATTTTTGAAAAATTACTTTCTGCTCTATTCCCTAATACAAGATCTCTAAATTTTATATCTTTTTTTACCTTGTAATTAAGACAGACATCTTTTAATATAATATGGCTCATAATCACTCCTAAAATCTATACACTATATTTCTTCCAATTTTTCTTGTAAAATAAATACTTATTAAAAATACAAATAATGCTATTGCACTTGCAATTATCCACATAGATAATTTAACTTCCATTGAACCCAGCATAGATTGTCTAATTATATCTGTCATATAATGTAAGGGGTTAAATTTATAAATTCCAGAAAATCCTCTTCTATCCATTACCTCAGGTAAATATATGACAGGAGTTATATAAAATAAAACTTGTAATAATATTGATTGTAAATGTGCGTAGTCTCTTATATATAAGTTTATTAAAGAAACTATATTTGATACGCCCCAACAAAAAACAAAAATAATTATAGAACCTGGAATATATAAAAGCATATTAATATTAAAAGCATCTGGTTTTATCAATGCATATACTAAAAAATATGCTATACTCATAAATAAATAGTTTACAAATGCAACTAATACCATTCTCAATGGAAATATTTCTGTATCTATTTTTGTTTGAGTAATAAAACCTTCAGCAATAATGTATGAACTTGTGCCTGAATCAATTGCACCACTTATAAAAAACCAAGGTGTTAAACCAGAAAATAAGTATGGAACAAATGTTATCAAAGGAATTCCAAATACAATAGAATACACAAGCCCTATTACTCCAACCATACTTATAGGAGTTATCATTGACCATGCTACTCCTAAAATAGATTTTTTATATTTACTAAATATATCTCTAAAAACTAACATTTCTAAAATATATCTACTTCTTTTTAAACTCTCAAAATATTGAAACATATTACTCCCTTTTATTTATTCAGTAGGTAAAATATTTACCATTCCCTTATCTTTTTTTATTATAAATCTTGCTTCTGTTAAGTACATCTCCTCATTCTCTCTCACTAAAATATTAACTTTATAGTTCCCATTTTTCATAACTATTGCTGAAAATTTAGCATAATATCCAACATCCAAATATTTAGTTAAATCTTCTCCCATTAAATATTGGGCTAATATTTCTGGTCTTTGCATTAACTCTGCTTTTATAATATAATTATTTTTAGCATTTAATGATTCTAAATATATTAAAATTTCACGACTTTTAATTTTTTGTTTCATTTCTTTAAATGCAAAACCAGAAATTTCTATTATTTCTCTATAAGAATTTTCCCTTTGTTCAAATCTTTCCACACTATATGTAAGTGAGGAATTTTTATCAAGATCTATTTTTTCAGTTTTTTCAATGTAAGCTTCATCTAATTCGTGAAAATGTTCACTCAATAGAGTTGGAGCTATAAAAATCCAACTTAAAAAAGCTAACACAGCTAAAATAAGAACTATTTTTCCTTTATTTTTTTTCTTCAGCATAATCCAATTTCCTTTTTAAATATTTTAAAGTTTTATAAACTGCTTTATAACTTCCTATAAATAAGTATTTTATTCCATATATTCTAAATCCATTAGTTATTCTTGGAATAAGAAAGTTACTACTAAAATCTATTTTCTTTTCTAAGTAAAAATTTCTTTTTGTTACTTTGTTTTTCTCTTCCATCTTTATTTCAGGAATATTTTCTAAAACTTTCTCCATTATATACTCATAAGAAAAATTTTCCTTAACTTCTTTAACAGCATTGGAATAAATTTTTTCTCTAAGTTCCTTTGATAGAATTAATTTTTCTAACAATTTTCTCCATGAATTTTCTTCATTCTTAGCTAACATGCCATTAAATTCATTCTTCACTATAAGTTTATATGGTTCAACATCAGAGTATATCCCTACCATTCCATTACATGTATAATCTAGAAATTTATTATAATATTTGCATGCAGTAAAATCTGATGCTTCAAGTGGTGCTAGTCCTATATCAATTTTATTTTTTGCAACAAACTCATAATATTCTTGAATATTATTAAAGTATTCAACAATTTTGACATTAGAGAATTCTTTGATTTTTTTAGGTTTTACTCCTATAATATAAAAATAGACTTCTTTACTATATTTCTCTGCTATATGATTTATTGCTGGTGATAACATCATATCCACCATATGTATATGATCTACACTCCCAGCAAAACAAACCTTTACAACATCTTCATTTTTTATGTTGTTTTGACCATTTTCTCTTGTTATTTCTTGGATGTTAACAGGAATATCCATAACGTAACTTCTTCCAAAATAAACTCCATATTTTTTTCTTATATTTATATTAGCTGTCCATAAAATATCACTTGTTTCCATCGCATAAATCATATTTTCTCTTATTTGTTTATTTTCATAAAATAGAGCAACACTAGAATATTTAGGTATATTCAACAAATCATCATCTAAATAGTAGATTATTAAACAATTATACATTTTTGCTAATTTTACAATGTCTCTATCAAGATCTGAGGCTCCTCTAACACAAATAACTATATCTGCCTCTCTTATATCTTTACTTTTTACCATATCTGTTTTTTTAAAAGTAAAATCTATATCAATTTTATCACTCATATATTCAAATATATTATTGATACCTAGTACAACAGATGGTATTTTATCTCCACAAAAGGACAGTACTTTTATCAAAATCAACACACTCCTATAACCTTGAACAGAATAACTTATTTTTCAAGATTATTTTATTTTAATAACATAAATAGTCTTTTCTTTATGTTCATCTTAAATTCTTTACTTAAATAAAATCTCAAAAATCTATTTTTTTTATCATTTGTTACTTCTAGATATTTTTCTATTTTTTTTCTTTTCTCATTTTCCAATTTTTTTTCATATTTTTTTTGGATTTCTATTATTAATTCTCTATCTTCATTATGAAAATATCTCTTCTTTAAAATTTTAGTAATTATACTTCCTTTTGCACCTATCTTATTATTAGAATGTTGCCTGTATTTTATTAAACTTTCATTTATAAATATTCTTTTCCCTAGAAACTCTGCTAATAAATGGAAATATCTATCATGTACAGTTACATTTTTTGAAAAAGGTAAAGCTAAATCTATTATTTTTCGATTTATTAAAACTGTTGAACCTTGTACAAAATAAGCAAAATAATAACTATCTTCATTATATTTACTAGCTATCTTAGAATTTATAAACTCATTTTCTATTATTTTCAAATTATCATCACATATAAATGAATTTGAATGTACTAAGACAGGTCTTCCAAATATATCATTATGATTCATATTCAAAGTAGCAACATATTTCTCTATTTTATTTTCTACCCAATAGTCATCTTGATCAGAAAACATCACCCATTCTTCAGTGGAACAATTTAAAAGTTCTTCAAAGTTTTTAACGAATCCCAAATTACCTTTCTTATCTTCTATTACCTTTATTCTTTTATCTTTTTTCTCATATTCTTTTAAAATTTCTAGAGTTTTATCAGTAGAATTATCATCCCTTATTAACAATTTCCAGTTTTCATAAGTTTGATGGATAATTGAATCTATTTGTTCTCCCACATACTTTTCACCATTGTATGTTGCCATTAATATCTCTATTTTAGGATTCATCTTTACTCCAATTTACTATTTTATTAATTCTTTTAAGTACTTTCCATAATCTGACTTTTCTAAAGTTGCTGCCAATTTTTCTACTTGTTTATCATCTATCCAACCTTTTTTATAGGCTATTTCTTCTATACAAGCAATATAAAAACCTTGTCTTTTTTGTATTGCTTCAACGAAATTTGCTGCTTCAAGTAAAGCTTCGTGGGTTCCAGTATCAAGCCATGCTACTCCTCTACCTAAAATTTTTACATTTAGATTTTTTTCATTTAAGTACATTTCATTTACTGTTGTAATTTCAAGTTCTCCTCTATTAGAAGGTTTTACATTTTTAGCTTTATTTAATACTGTATTATCATAAAAATATAAACCTGGAATTGCAAAATTTGACTTAGGTACTTTTGGTTTTTCTTCTAATGAAATAGCTTTTCCATTTTGGTCAAATTCAACTACTCCATATGCAGTTGGATTCTTTACAGGATAACCAAATATGACTGCTCCTTCTGTTAATTTTTCTGCTTCTTCTAATAAACCTGAGAAACCACTACCAAAGAATATATTATCTCCTAATATTAAAGCCACTTTATCATCCCCAACAAAGTCTTCCCCTATTAAAAAAGCTTCTGCAAGACCATTTGGTTTTTCTTGAACCTTATACTCTAATCTTACACCAAAATCACTACCATCTCCTAAAAGTTCTTTAAAAACTGGTAAATCCCTTTCTGTAGAAATTATAAGTATTTCTCTTATATTTGCTAACATTAAAACTGACAAAGGATAATATATCATCGGTTTATCATATATTGGCATAATTTGTTTTGATATAGACTTTGTCAATGGATAAAGTCTTGTTCCACTTCCTCCAGCAAGAATAATTCCTTTCATAATTCCTCCTTGTTCCCTAATCATTTATAGTTTTTATCTAAGTTTATTTTCCTTTTCCAAAAATTACAATTTTTGCAGTCTTCATTATAGTAAGAATATCCATCAGAAAATCTTGATTTTTTAAATAATATATATCATATTCTAATTTTCTTTGAGCATCTTCTACACATTCTCCATAAGGATACATAACTTGTGCCCAACCAGTAATCCCAGGTTTTATTAGATGTCTCAAATTATAATAGGGTATCTTCTTTTCATATTCATCAACTAATTCATCCCATTCAGGTCTTGGTCCTACAAAACTCATTGTCCCTTTTAATACACAAAATAATTGAGGGAGTTCATCTATTCTTGTTTTTCTAATAAATTTTCCAAATCTTGTAACTCTTTCATCATTATTTGATGTGTACTTTGAGTATTTTCCACTATCATGTATTCTCATGCTTCTAAACTTGTATATTTTAAACTTTTTCATATTTTTTCCTATACGAAATTGTTTGAATACAATAGGACCAGGTGATTCCAATTTTATTATTATTGCTGTTATTAGTAAAATTGGAATTGTCATAATAATCAAAATAACGGCTATTATTAAATCAAAAACTCTTTTTATATTTTTCTGACTCTCATTATTTAATATATCAAATCCATTTGACTCCAATAACCACTCTTCATCAATTTTAGTTATATCAATTTTTTTCTGAATACTTTCATTAAAATCTTTATAACTTAAAACTTTTAATCCATTTATTTTTAAGTCAAATATTCTTTTTAAATATTTTTTAAAGTTTTCTTCTCCTATTTCTTCTACTATAACAAGCATATCTATTTTTTGTTCTTCTATTATTTTTTCCATTTCATCATAGCTTCCAAGTAAATACTTTGTAGCTTTACTTACATTATTTGAAATATAACCTTTATACTCATAGTTTAAATCACAGATGAGATCTTCTTGTACATTGTTTTCAATATGATTAGATCCAAAAATAAGTACATTTTGCTTTTTTACATATTTTAAAGTTACCAACCTTCTAAATGCTATTTGAATAGTAAATAAAAAAATAAATATAGTAAATATATTAATTTTTTTTAAAAA
>ERZ773068.781-NODE-781-length-16459-cov-11.648988_pt1 | contig 16459 bp, 9 predicted proteins | sample MGYA00580620_ERZ773068 | MGnify/ENA primary metagenome ERZ773068 (study PRJEB29015, sample SAMEA2737983) | human oral metagenome | biome: human oral; feature: human-associated habitat; material: dental | place: China | collected 2101 ... | reverse complement strand
TTAAATAATTTTTTAAATTTAAAGTCAATAAGAGTGTTGATATTGGAATCAGCAATAAATACTACATCTCCACCTTTTCCACCATCTCCACCATCTGGTCCTCCAAATTGGACAAACTTTTCTCTTCTGAAAGCAGCAGAACCATCTCCACCATTCCCAGCTTTAACTGTAATTATAACTTCATCTATAAACATTTTTACCTCACCTTTTTACACTCCATTAGTCATAAAATAAAAATAAGTGAATTACATTCCAGATTTTATTTTTTCATTCTTTTTATTATACCAAATTTTTTATACATCTGCTATTTTATTTTTAAGAATATAAATGATATAAAAAATCCCAACTTTTATTTCTAAAGGTTAGGACTTTTTTCAATAATTAGCCTTCATAATTTTCTAATGCTTTTTTATAGAATTCTTTTAATCTATTTTTTAAAGTTTGAGGTTCTAAAACCTTTATATTTCCGCCAAATTGTTTAAAATAAAAAAATAAACTATCTTCTGGTTCTCTGAATGATAGAACTCTATTTTTTTCATCAACTTCCTCTGGTTTTGGTCTTAAATGAGAAATTGTTTTATAGTTACTATATCCCTCCTCTGTAAATTCTATTTTACACTGTACTGTATTTCCCATTCCATAATATTTATTTTCTATTCTCTTCTTTACTTTTTCTTCTACTTCTTTACTAACTGAAAAAACTTTCCTTATTAATGACACATTTCTCATATTGGATATTCTTGTAGAGTAAGTCTCTCCATTCTTACCAACTGTAACAAGGTAATTAAAATTTTCATCCTTAGATTCAAATATTCCAAATGGATAAGAATCTTGTATTTTAACTAGTTTTCCATCATTTGCTTTTATATTAAATTCTAGCTCATACTTTTTATTGATTGCTTCTTTAAGCATTTCTATTTCTTCATGAAAAAGAATTTGTTCTCTTTTATACTTAGCTTTTAAAGTATACCACTCAAATACAACTCGAAAAAATTCTGTATCAAAATAATTTGAATTTTCTCCCAAACTTTTACATTCATCAAATGTTTTTTTGTTGAGATGAAAATTTACTAATTTTGAGTTTCCTTTTTTTATCGTGAGAGTTTCATAGATATTTTTTTTTATTATTTCCTTTATCTTTTTTTCTTTTTCTTTTGAAATATCAGCTTCTATTTTTTTGATATCATTTAATATTTTTTCTTGGATATCGTCTTCATTCTTTACCTTTAAATATGTAAAAATAATTTTGTTTATCATACTATTTCTATTTTTTTGATTGAATGTTTCCATATCCCTGTCTAAAATTTCAATTATTTTATTTGAGACTTTCACATTAAAGTTTTCTTTTTCCATATTTCCTTCTCTCTAGTCATTAAAGTCATCAAGTACTTCTTTTATTTTTATTGCTTCACTACCATCATTTCCACTTAAATAACAATAAACTATATAGGCTAGATCAGACATTGCTTCTAAACCTACTTCTTTTTTCTGTTTAATTATCTCTTTGCCAAAATCAAATTTTACCCTTTTATCAAATTCTTCTTTTAACTTTGGATAATCTAGTTGAATTTTTCTATCAATAGCCTTTATATCATAAAGCATTTTTAAAATCTCTCTTTTATCTAACACCCTTAATATTTCTTCTTTATTTTTAACTGTTAAAATTGCTAAAATAAATTTTAAATAATTTATAAATTTGTTTGGTATCATCCATAAAAGATTTCTTTCATGCCATTTTTTATACTCTTCTTCAAATTTTTTATTAAAGAATTTTAAGGTGTTTACTAAAACTTTTAAAGATGTTTTTAATACTTTAGGCTCTTTTTCTGCAAGTTTATTTATAAATGTTTTATCTAACCATGAAATTTCTGCTACTGTCTCTATAACTTCAATGTCTTTTTCATATTTTAAAACATCTTTTAATTTTAATTGCTTATTTAAACTGTATAAGAAAAGAGTTCTTCTTTTTCTATAGTCAAATTTTAAAATATCTACTTTTATTCTATCATAAATCAGAACACCAAAGGAAGCTAAAAATACAGCTATCTCTTCCAATAAGTCTTTTTCTTTTTCTTGTTTATTTAAAATTTCTAATAGAACTAAAATTTTTGAGTTTCTATCTAAAACTTCTTTTATTACTTCTAAATTCCCTCTTTCAATTTCTTCAATAATATCAGCTCTTAATCTATTTTTATTTCTCTTTAAATACTCTTTTAATTGTGAACTTTGAAGATCAATTTTTTTTAATATTTTCTCTATATCTAGAATTCCATTAGTCTTATTCTTTTTTTCTGGATAATCTAATAGTGGAATTTTCAATTTATCAATATTTTCTGTCCATTTAGTAGAAAACTTTGAATCATCTATACCATTTGCTTTTAAATTAATCTTGTATGGTTCCTTATTTCCATAAGAATAAATCACTTCTAAATTAACTACCAAATTTTCTTTTAATGGTAATAGTTCACTTTTTATTTCTAAAAAATAAAGTTTCTTATTATTAGAATCTTGGCTATATAGAGGAAATTTTATTACTTCCATATCTTTAGGTAAAACTAGATTTTCATTTATTTTAATTACTTGTCCTTTTCCAAAAATAATTTCTATATCCTCATTTTCTTTTACTAAATCCAAATTATAAAAATGTCCATTTTTTACTGTTTCTAAAGTTAAATTAGGTAAATATTCATTCCATATTTTCTTATTATTTTTTATTTTTTCAATAATTTCGTCTTTTCCCAATAATAAATCTTTTTCTGGTAGGGCTTTTACAACAATTTCCTCTAGATCATAATATTTCTTATTAAAATAATCACATATTATCAATATTTTTTTTTCTTTATTTGCAAAAAATTTACTAATAAATTTTTGTAAATTAGACTGAATACTTCTAGTCGTTTTTTTTATAATATTATCATCTTCAGATAAATGAAAATTCATATCCTTTATTAAATATTTTTTAGACTTAAATATTGCTCTATACAATTTCCCACTAGAAATTAAATCTATTTTTTCAGTTTCATCCATTTTTATGTGATAAGTTTTTAAATACTCTTCTAAATATTTTTTTAAATAAGCTTTTAATGATAGCTCATTTAATACTTCATTCTCATTTTCTTCCAAAATCATTACTGGATGATGTCTATTAGTGTTTTTTTCAATTTCTATTGCATTTATTGTTGGTATTTCTGAATTTAAATCTAAAACAAAAAATTTATCTCTGTTTTCTAACAATTTTTTACTACTATTTTTTATTGCATAAGTTGCAAGGATACTTCTCCATATAGGATAACTCTTATTAAAATTTGAATAAAATACTGAGTTTAATATTTTTTGTTTTTCTGAATCCAATCCTTCTAAACTTGAATAAATACAAATATTTTGATTATTTATATTTTTTTTCTTCATTATATATTCTAGATATTTAGGAAAAATTTCTATATTTTTACCTGAAGATAGTATTTCACTCATGTGGTAGCAATTTTGCTCTCTATTTTGAGATATAAAATAATTCTTTACATTCATAAAACTATCTAATTTTTCATTATAACTTACTATTTCTAATAACCTATCATTGATATATAAGCTTTGTGAATTAAAATTCATATAAATATCTTCATCAATCTTCCTATCTTTATCTACTTTGTATTTTATATTTTCTATTAAACCTTTCATATTATTGAGTAGTATTTTTTTTAAACTTTCATCATTAAAGCTGTATTCTGTATCTCCAATTTTTAATTTATAAAAAGGTATTTCACCTTCATTAGTATCAACAATTTGAATATCTATTTTATTATTTCTATGTTTTGAAATCGTTTTATTTTTATGAAGAATTATTCTTTGAATTTCTAATCCAATACTTCTTTTATCTTTTTCTAAAATAACTTTTACTATATATGATTCTTTTCCATTTAAATAAAAATTATTTTCTTTTTCATACTCATTTAAGAATTCTTCCATGTTTAAAATATCTTCAAACATATTAATATTTTCTAATCTTGCTATAAAGTAAGAAAGCTTTAAGAATACTATTTTTTTAGCAAGTTCTAATAAAATATCCTCACTATAATCTAATTTTTCTAAGTATTTTTTCAAATACTTTAAACCTCTATTTGCAACTGAATAATCTCTATGATCTATTAGAGTATTATTTAGACTAAAGTCTATAGGTCTATCTAAAGAAAATAGTTCATTATTAATCATTTCTCTTTTTATTCTGTAGAATCTTTCATAGATTTTTTTTAAATTCTCAGGAATATCCACTGAATTTTCAACATATCTTTTATATCTTTCTTCCAATATTTTATATGCTTCTTTAAAATAATAAACCACTACTCTATTTTCTTTTTTATCAACACTATATTTATTTTTAGGAGCTAAAATTTTCCCCTTTGCTCCTATCTTTTCTGCTAAAGTCTTTCCAGGTTTATTTCCTAACCATATCATAGTTTTATAATCTGTACTCCTAATTTCATTTATAGATTGTAACTCTGAAATTTTTAATAACTCTCTTTTAGGATTTTTCGCAATTTTTTCTAAAGGACTTAATGTATATTCAACTATTTGAAGAAAGTTGTCTCTATACTTTCCTTCACTTTCTATTTCTCTCCTATAGAATTCACTTAAAGGTTCTTTCAATATTTTATTACTATATGTATCCCTCTGTATTAAATTATTAAATATTGTTTCTAATTTTTCAAGAGAAAAGGGCAATACCTTTTCTCTTGAGAAGTCTGTATTTTCCATTGTAATCTCCTATTTATCATTTTTATCCAATAAATACTCTGAACTATTCCATACAAATACACCATAAGGATTATTTAAAGAATTATCAAAATCAGGAGCTATACCATTTGCATAAGTTTGTATTTTTGAACTTATATCATTTAAACATTTTTCTCTAACAAGTCCTTCTGTTTCTAATCCTTTTAATTTAGGCATTAATTTTTGAACTAAAGCATCTTCGAAAGCAATTTGGATAGTTTTTTCTAATTCTTCACTATTTCTCTTTCTTATACTTTCTAAAACTAATGGATAATTTCTTATATAGTTTTCTATAGATTGCCATACTCTATGTCCTATTGCTCTTCCACTGACTTTTAAATATCCATTAATCTCTTCCATTTTTTCTTTTAAACTAAGAATTTTCTTTTCAAAGCCAGTAATTATTTTTATATTTTCATCTTTTGTAACTTCATCTTGTATTAATGAATTTTTTACATTATTCCATTTCCAATTTTCCCAAATTTCTCTTTTTAACTTAGGAGCTTCTTCTCGCTCTTTTAATTCATTTCTACTAACAAATTCATTAGGTCTTGGAAAATTTATTAGATTACTTCTATCTATTACCTTATCAGATAAAGATTTAGTAGTTTCATCTTCATTCATTGTTCCTACCCATATAACATTTTTATTTAATTTTATTTCATAAGGATTTTTTTCTGCTATATCTATTTCCAATTTAACATCCTCACTACCTCTTAATAATTCCAATTTACTCAATAATTCACTAAAATATAATTCAACATGTGCTAAATTCATTTCATCTAATAATACTATTGTTAAGTATTCACTTATTGAATTTTTAGCATCTTCTTGTGCTTGATATAAAACCTTTAAAAGACTAGTTGCATTAAATTTTCCTTCCAATGAATTGTAGTATCCAAATAAAGAATAAGGACTATCCCAGTTAGACTGTACTGCTAATGGTAAAAAATTTATTCCTCCATATCTTGAATATAATCTTGGAAGCTCAGATTTTCCAGTTCCACTAACTCCTGCTAAAACTGTCAATGGATTCCAATCTCCAACTTTTAAAGAAGTATGAAAAGCATATAGTAATCTATCACTGAATTTAAAACCTACTTCCTTAAAAAAATTTTTTATTTTATTTAGCCATTCTATTTCATCTGTTATCTCTTCTGCTTCCTTGTCTTCTTTTTCTTCTATTGTAAAATAAGCCTGTTCTATTGTTTCTTTTTTAGCTGCTTCTGACATCTGTCTACTTTTTAATTCATTTATTTCTTCATCTTTTTTCGCTATTAATGCTATAAGACTTTCTTTGCTTCTTTCTAGTTCTGGCAATGTTATTTCAGCTATTTCTATTTTATCTTTATATTGTATTAATTGCATGTTTTCACTATATAGCTTTTTATTTTCTTCACCAATTTCTTTATGACTTTCTTCTAAACTATGTATTTTATTTTTTAAAATTTCTATTTTGTCAGTTTCTAAATTCCATTTTCCTAATAATTTTTCTTCTAGTTCTTTTTTTATATCTTCTAATTCTCCTATTCTCGCATTTAATTCTTCTTTAGAAAAACTATCAGCATTTAAATTTTCCAATCTTCTAATTTCATTCTTTGCATCAGTATTTTTTTCTGTAAGTTCTCTTACTTCTTTTTCTAATTTTGATATTTCAAAGCTATTTTTTTCTTTCTCTTCTTCTCTAATTTCTTCTCTTAATTCATTAATGCTTTCTTCTCTCTTATCAATTTCTTCTTCTTTTTCATCTAATATTTTTTCTTTTATATTTAAGTCAGCTTCTTTTTTTAGCAGTTCTTCTTTACTACTCTTAGTTTCTTTTAACTCTGCTATTTTTTTATTTAATTTTTCTATTTCTTGTTTTGCTTCCTCTTCATGAGAAGATACTATTTTATATTTTACTATTTCTTGTTCTTTTATAATTTTATCTATATCAAAATCTAAATGATCTCTTCTATCTTCTAGATTTTTAACCACACTCTCTAAATTACTTCTCTTGATCTCTTTATCATCTATTTCTTTTAATAATAAGTCTCTATTTTCTTTTTTTTCTTTAATTTTTTTTTCTAAATCTCCTAGATCTTTAGTAGCATTTTTTAATTCTTGTTGTTTTTCTTGTTGTTTTTCTTTTAATTCTTCTATTTCATCCTTTTTCTTTTTTAAATCTTCTTGAATTTTATTTTTTTCTTTAATTTCTTTTTCTAAATCTCTTAGATCTTTAGTAGCATCTTCTAACTTTAGCTGTTTTTCTTTAATTTCTTTCTCTAACCTATTTTCCTTTTCCTTTAAGTCTTCTGTCTTCTTTTCTAGTTTTTCTTTTTCATCTGTATAAGTTTTTTTTATAGCTTGTATTTGTTCTGATAATTCAGCCATTAATTTTTTTTTAATCTCTTCTTTCATTTTTTCATCTTTTAAAATTTCATCAACTGTTGGTATTTTAATATCTACATTTACTTTTGTATTTCCTTTAACCTTTAATGACTCATCAACTTTGTTATTATTCTCACTTGTTTTTATATTTTCTTTAACTTTTAATGCTTCATTATTTGATTTATTTTTTTTACTCATTTTCTATTCCCCCTATAAACTTCAATACTTTTTTTTCAACTTCATATACAGTTTTTAAAAAAGACTCAACTTCTTCTATTTCCTCCACATTATCATCTTTATTTTTTAAATAAAAATTTCCATTATGCCCTCTTAGATTTGAAATAATAAAAACTAATTTGAAAAAGTCTAAACAATTATTTATTAATTCTTGCAAAATTCTATTTTTATTTTTTAAAGCTAGCAGAGTAACTGCATTATTATTTAAAGTTCCTATTGAAAAATTTTGCCTAGCTCCCTCAACTTTTTTTACTAAGATATATACATCTTTTATTTTATTAAATTCCTTATTAATCCATTCATTTTCTATATTATATTTAAAAAAATTAGAGTCAATTTCATCTAAATAAAGCTTTTCTAATTTTTTATCTCTTTTACAATAATTTTTTATCTCCTCTATTTCTAAAACCTTATCTAAGCTTTTTCTAACCAATTGCATATTTGCTTCTAATAAAACAGCTACTCTATTCATAAATAGAGCTTTATATATTTGACTTTTAAAACTTTTATAGTACTCAAAAAATATTCTAGTTTCTAATAATTCATTTCTTACTTTAGATATTATTACATCAGAAAACTCATTATTTATTTTTTTGTTACTTATCTCTCTTATTTGATTTTCTGTAACTTCATCAATAGTTATAAAATTTATAGTAGACTCTTCAAATTTAAAATCGAATATTTTTTCTATAAATTCATATAACTTTTTTTTAGCTTCTAACTCAAAATCATACTCAAACTTTTCTTCATCTGTATTAATAATGTTATCTTCTTCAGAATGACTGAATACATTTCTCTTATCTATTAATTTTTTTAAAAATTCTAGAAAATTTGAATCTTTTCTTAGATAATTTTGAAATTTCTTTTTTTCTTTTCCTTCCTCAGCAATTATTAAATGGCATATTAAATCCTTTAACTTTTTATTATCTTTTATATGGTTTAATTTTTCATCAAAATTAAGATATGAATCTATTAAATTATCTGAATAGTTGTTACAGTTTCTTAATATTCTCTCTAACTCCATTTTTTTATTTTTAATCTTAGATAAATTAATATCTTCCAACAAATATAGCAGCACTTCTCCAAAACTTTCATAAATTATCTTAATATTCTCTTTATAGTTTTTTATACCCTCTTTTAAGCCAGACAAGTTTGCTAATTTTTTTACTAAATTTGGTAATTTTGATAACTGATTATTAGAATCTTTAATTATCTCTTCTTCTTTATTGTTATAATTTATTCTAATTTTTATTTTTTCTTCTTCACTGATATCATTATCAATATTGTGATCTATTAAATCTCTAATTACAGGCTCTTTTTTTAACTCTTCTCTTAATCTATAGTCTGATATTCCAGGTTCAAAAGATGTTGATACTCTATTTTTTTCTAAATCTAATGAAATTAAAACATAGACACTTTTTTCTAGTTTTTCTTTAAATTTTCTTATTTTATTTAAATACTCTTTTTTTTCTTCTAAAAAATTTTGTTTTTGACTTTTAGCTAAATTATTATCTGAGCCGTTATCTCTAAATTCCTCCAACTCACTATTTAATTGTCTTAATTCTCTACTTATAATTCCTATAAATTCATCTATGTCAAAGATTTTTTTTGAGTGGTCTCTTTCCTTTAAAAATTTCACTTTTATTTTTTTGGGACTTCCAGGTGTTCCAAAATCAATTTGTTCTTCTTTCTCTGTTACCTCTATCTTATATAGATTTTTCTCATTTCCATTAATTTTATACAACTCATCTATTAAAAGAAAATTTATATATTTTTGTGTGAAAGGATTATAAAATACACTTCCTAGTAACTTTTCATCATCTAAATTTTCTTCAAGAATAGCATTTCCTGCTTCAGTAATAGTATTATTTTTTATATAGCCTAATTTTTTTAACTCATCTACTATATATTTTATAAGACTTTCTCTGTCTTTATTATTATCATTTTCAGCATGGAAGCTATTTAATTTTAGAACTTCTTCTATATCTCCTATATTTCCACAGTCACATTTATATAATTCTAATATTATTTCTTGATATAAATTTAATTTCTTTCTATCAATATATAAATCTATAAAAATTTCTTTTATAGGAAGTGCAAAATACCTTTTTCCTTTATATCCTTTTAATATTTCATTACTATAATAAAGATTCAAATTTTCCATATTTTCCATCCTCTTTACACATTTTTAGATATTCTTGTAATACTTCTATATCAGGATATTTTTCCCCATCTAACATTTTACTGTCTCCAAAGACTGCTAATAATTCCTTTTGTCTGCTCATAGCAACACATAATCTATTTCTATTTGTTAAAAATCCAAATTTTTTTCTGATATTATTTTCATTTGAAGGAAATTTATTACTTCTCACCATAGATAAGCATACAAAATTGAACTCCATTCCTTGAAAAGCATCTACAGTTCCTATTCTTATTTTTTCATTTATTCCTTCTTCATTAGAAAATCTATATTTATCATTTATCATATAATTTTTATTTTTTCTAATTACAATTAAATCTTGTCCTCCATAAGATTTATTTTTTTCATTAGCTAATTCTTTTAAAATCTCTAATCTCTGCCTTGAATAAAAAGTTATTATTCCAAAATTTTTTCCTTTTGCCTCCTCACTATTAATATTTCTATATATAAATTTTGCTATCTCCTCCGCTTCTTTCTTTCTATATTTACTCTTATCTCCTTTTTCTTCATCTTTATTTGAAATATCAAACCAAGCAAAAGCTTTTTCTTCTAGACCCTTTAACCTATTATTAAATTTATCAGCTTCCAAACCATTTTCTAATTTTCCTTCATAGAAATGATTACTTATAAAAGTCCCCATTTTTGGATGCATTCTATATTGCCTATTTAACATTATTACTCTTTTTATTCCATCATATTTCTCTAATTCCTCACAACTTGTTTTTAATTTCTCAAACATACTTTTTTTTATTTCTTCTTCTATAAAATCTTTTACATCTTTTTTCTCTTCTTTTAAGTACTCTAATATATTTTCATCTATTAAATGTGGAAGTTGTTTGTGATCACCAACTAAAATAATTCTTTTTTTTGCCATACTCATAGGTATTAATAAATCAGGGGGGTTACTTCTTGCTGCTTCATCTATTAAAACATTTTCATATGTTCTAGTTTCAGCATATAATTCTACATTTTTTACCTTCTTTTCTAATACTATCTTTTTAGCTTTTAAGATTTCTTTACCTTGAGTTTGTTGACATGTTGCTCCAAAAGTTGTTATGTATTCTCTTATTGTATCTCTTACTCTTAGTGGATTATTTTCTAATTCTTCAAGATATTTTAGTTTTATTCTCTCTTTAAAATCTTTGCTTTCTCTTATAATATTATTAATTATTGATTCTATTTTTTCAAAAATTTCTTCTATTTTTTTATTTAAGCCTTTATCCATAAAAGGATATTCAACAGGTGTTAATTTTGATAAAATTGAAATTTTACATTCTTTTAAAAGAGAAAAATCAATTGAATTTTCTTTAAGAGATTTTTTTAAAATATCTAACTCTTTTTCTAAGTTATTAAGTTGAATTTTCTTAGTATTTTTAGCTTCTTCTATTTTTTCTATACTTTTTTTTATAAAATATTTTCCATTATCTCCTAACATAGTTTGTGAAATTGGTATCTTATAAAAGTATGCCTTTTCTATTAAATAACTTTTTTCAATTCCTGTATAATCATTTTCTATGTCCTCTAGTTCTTTTGATATTTTTTCTGTAAGTCCATATTTTCTAGAGAAAGATTTTATTTTTTCTATCAAGCTTATCAATTCAATTTTGTCTAGACTTTCTTTTCTTTTTTTGGCATAATTATTGTAGATTTGAAATAATTCCTTTTCTTCACTTTTTCTTTTTAATTCAGGATTCTCTTCATAATATATGCTAAGAACTTTATCCATATAATTTCTAAAATTTTTATTGATTAATTCTTCATCTTGTCCAAGCTTTGTCCCATATTTTTCAGCAGGTAATCCAAAAATTTTTATTCTTGATAGGGCATTGTTTACTGCATCATGTTGAAATGAGGTTAAAAGATTATTTCCTGATATATTTCCAACCCCTTTTCTTTCTTCACTCAATCTCTGTAAAATAGCTGTAATTACAGTAGTTTTTCCAGTTCCAGGTGGTCCTTGAATTATTGCTATATCTGGCGTATTTAAAGCTATTGTTATTGCTTCTTTTTGGTTGTCAGTAGGATCATATTTAGGGAATAAACTTTCTTTAGTTTGAATAGAAAGTGCATCATAATTTCCAGCTTTTTCTTTAACTACCTTTTTTCCTTCAATTATTAAATTCAACTCTCTCATTGGACTTCTATTATCAGCAATTAATTCTCTTGCTTTTTTTCTTCTATCATTAACTGCTTCATTTCCTTTTATAGAATAAAAAATATAGTTCCCTTTTTGCTCTTCTAAATCTTTTTCTTGATTAGAACTGATTAACATACTCTCATCTGTAGTGATTTTCTCAATAACAACTTCTATATAGTCTAAATCTTTAAAAAATTCTTTTTCTATTTCTTCTATATTTTCTACATTATTATTAATTAAAATTTCAGGGGATTTTTTTGTTATTATTAAAGTATCACCTTCTTTAAAAGAATGTTTTTTATTTAATTGAACTTCAAATATATAATCATCAGCATATTTTACTGTTTTGGCATCATCTATTTTATAGTAAGTATCTAATTTTCCTCTTGAAATTTTTTTTTCAATATTGGCATAATCTTCCCATATTTTTAAATAACTCAACGAATCATTTTTTAATTGATTAAGTCTTGCTTTTATTTCAACATCTTCCACATAACTAATAATATCTTCTGTAAATTTTATATTTCCTTTTATTTTTACAAGAGTATAATTATATTTTTCACTACTACTCTTTATTTTTTCTTCTTTAACTACTGAAAATGCTTCTATAAATTTAGTTTTATCTTCTTGAATAAAACTGAATTCTTTTCTTTCAAGAAAAAAAATGCTTTTTACTCCTAATAACGAATACTCATATTTTCCATCTTTATTTTCAGCTTCACTAGCCTTTAATTTTCCTAATAAAATATAGCTCATCCCTTGACTTTTAAATACATAATTTTTCTCTATTTCTTTTTCTAGAGGCTTATTTTTTCTATTTTTCATATACTCACTTATAAGTATTGAAAAATTATTTCCATTTATTTCTGAAGTGTTATAGGTAATTATTTCAATAGTAGTCATATCAATTAAACTAGCTAAGTAAGTTTTTCTTTTATCTATTAATTCATCTATAAAAGCTTCATCATTAATTTTAATATTTATTTGAAAATATTCACTTTTTTCATCTCCTATATCTTTTATATAGTATTCTTCTCCGACTTTTAAAAAACTAATTAAATTTTCTATTTTTATATCCATTTTTTCTTTTTCAATTAAATTAATGTTTATAATCTTATGTTCTCTATAAGCTTTTATCTCTTCAAATCTCATATGACTTCACCCATAATTTTTATTTTTATTTTTTCTTCCATTATATTTATGATTAATTCCTCAAATTTTACAACTTGTTTTCTATCCCTAGATTTTATTTTTATCTTTTCTTCTCCATCCAACTTATGATTTTGTTCAACTATAATTTCTGTTGAAGCATTATTTTCAATAATTTTTTTATTATTTCTATAGTTGAATTTTAAATAAACTTCTTCTTTTTGTTTATACTTTCCTATTCCTAAATCACAGTATTTAAGCTCTATGATTTCTTCCTTTTTTTTTATAATTTTTTTACATTTTTTCCCTTTTTGGTAGCTTATCTCAAAAATTAAATAATTTTTATTTTTATTCTCAATATTATTAAGATAATAGAAATTTCCATCATCACTATCTATTAAGCTATTTAAAAGATTATTAATTTCTTCATACCATATTCTTAAGCTCGGTCTTTCATTAGGGTTATTTCTACCAATATAACCTAAGGTTTCATTAAATAAATTTTTTAATTCAGGAGAAATCATTTTATCCATATTTGTTGAAAGACCATATATTGGCTTATTACTTTCATCATTTTCTCCAATCCAAGAAACTTCTCCCAAATCAAATTTTTTGTTATCATCATCTTCTTCAACATCCCACCAGTCATCTTCATTATCTTCACTAGTTTCGTTCTCTTTCCATATAATGCTTCCCTTAAAAGGATCAGCTAAAAATAATATATTAAAAGCTAAATTAGCAAAAGCATAGATATCATTTTCTATTGTATTTTTTTGTTTTCCCATATTATATGGTGTTAGTGACTTTCTAATTTCTGGTGAGCAAAAACCTTCTGTTCCTTTTGTATAGTTTATATCATAAACATAATCTATATTATCACAATCAATAAACCATATTTCAGAGTGTGATAACTCTTTTGAAACAAATATATTATTAGGCGAAATATCTCCATACACTATTCCTTTACTATGTAGATAATAAAGGTTATATGCAACTTTTTTTAGAACTTCTAATCTTCTTCTTAAACCACCTGTTTCCTTATTGTAATATCTATAGCACTCTTCCATATTCTCAAAAGAAGTTCTCATAAGACATGAAATTGGTTTCATGTCCTCCATCATTCTCATTATGTAACCTTCATAATTTTTGTCAGAACTATTTAATTTTGTTATTGGTAGAGTAAATTTAAAATCTTTAGATAGATTTAAACTCTTTATTTTATCTATTTTTTTTCCTAAGTCATTTTCTTTTTTTATCTGACTAATTTTTATTAATATATTTTTATTTTCTCCTCTAAAAACCATTCCTTCTGCACCAGAACCAACTATATTAGCTATATCTATTCTATGAATATATCCCTTTTCATCTATAAAAACTACATCTTTATCATTTATAATGTTTTCCATAATCTCTCCCTTAAAAAAGGGATTATCATATAAAAATATAGTAATAATCCCTAGTCAATTTTAGTCTCTATCTTTTACAATTTTCTTGTAATCCTCATTTAAGCCTTTAATAAAATCCATGGCATTAAAATCTGTAGATAAAGTCTTTTCCTTTATAGTCATAGTCATAAATTTAAAGAAGTCTAAGATGTTAGTTGAATCTTTAGCTTCGTATACTTCCCCATTTGAAGAGAAACTTTTTAAAACATCATAATCATAATCTTTTCCAATTCCTAAACTCATTCTCATACATTTTTTACTTCTACCATCGTTGATAAACATATTTAATTCATTTTCCCAATGGTCATTTGGTGCTCCATCTGATAATAGTAATATAATAGGTGCATACGACTTAGAAGGGATAATTTCTCTATCTTCTACCATATCCTTTGCTATTCTTAATGCTGCTCCTAAAGGTGTCATTCCTCCTTCTACAAAATCTTTAAATTCTATATTGTGAATAGGTCTTAAAGCTGTATGAAGATTTGCACCCCCATTTCCAAAAGTTATAAATGATACATGAACTTCTGCTTTTAATGATTCTTGTTCTTTTAATATTTCTAACATATTTCTAATAGCTGTATTTAATTCTTCCATACAACGACTCATTGAACTACTTGTGTCTACTAATAATATTAATGGTAATACTCTTTTTGGTTGTGCTACAAATTCCATATTTGCCTCCTTAAATTTTTAAATAAAATCATAAACATCTTGATACTCAAAAACTACTTTGTTTGTAGAAAATTTTTCTAAAATAATTTTTCTATATCCTTCTCCTATTCCAACTGATATTTGTTCTATTTCATTTTCCTTACTTTCTTTTCTTTCATTTAAGAAACGATCATCTTCATCTTCAAAATATCCATCTGAAAATAAAATAATCTTTTTATCACCTTCTAATTTTTTAAATTTCCCTTCTATTATTTCTAAAATTTCTTTAATACTTCCATTTTTTGCTTTAATCTTTTCCAAATTTATTCTTTCAAAATCATTCTCTTGAATTGAAAGATCTTCATTTCCCCAAGTTATTAATAGTAATTTTAAATCTGTACTTTCTTTGTATTTTCTTTTGAAACTTTCTATTAAAAGCTTTATAGAATTTTCTAGTGTTAGTTTTTCATTTTCTACTGAACCACTTCTATCAATAATCAGCCCAATATTTATATTATTCATTCATTTCCTCCTTTATTCTTTTTTGGTAATTTAATATTTTTTGTATTAATTCTTCTTCAGTTAGAAAAGGATTACATTTTGATAATTCGTCAAAAGACTCAAAACCTTTTTCCTTTAAAAAATTTACTATTTCTTCTTTATTTTCTTCCTTCAATGGAGACTTTTTGACTATATCTAAATTTCCAAACTCATATCCATTTAATTTTTTTAAATTTCTTATAAGTATTTCTTGACTAATCTTTCCTTCTTTTACTAACTCAAAACCTTCTTTTATATTATTAATAAATTCTTCTTCCTCACCTTTTAAGACATCATTTACCAAATAATCTAGTAATTTTAAAAATCTATCTTCTTCATTTAATGCTGAATATTCTATTATATTAGTTACTTTTTTATCAAACATGTTTTGTAAATATATGTGTAAGTTCTTGTCTGTTAACTCATTTAAAATCTCATATAATTTTATAACTTTTTTCATTTTATCTTTATTTAGATTTATAAAACTTTTATCTTTTATTTTTGATCTATATCTTATATTTGCTCTTGTATCAAAACTTAAAAATAATTCGTTATTATCTATACAATAATCTATTAAACTTCCATCCACACCATCTAAATTTCTTTCAATATCTACATAGAATACAATTTCATTTTCTTCTATAGCTTCTCCTATCAATCTGTATACTCTTTTAGCTATTTTAGCCCTCTTACAATCTTTTGATAGGTTTTTCTTTAATTTTTCTATTTCAGAGTAAATACTATCAAGTATTATTATTCCATCTATATTCTCAGTTGGTAAAATAATATTTATTGATTTTAATAAAGTTTTAAAAGTCATTTTTTCTTCTTCAAATAGATCTAATAGTACATTTGTATCAATTACCACTTTTCTCATAATAATTTCCTCCTAGAATTTTTGTTCTCTTTCTATGAGTTAATAATAATATATAATTTTATATTTTAATATAATTTCTATTT
>ERZ773068.772-NODE-772-length-16578-cov-3.526418_pt1 | contig 16578 bp, 15 predicted proteins | sample MGYA00580620_ERZ773068 | MGnify/ENA primary metagenome ERZ773068 (study PRJEB29015, sample SAMEA2737983) | human oral metagenome | biome: human oral; feature: human-associated habitat; material: dental | place: China | collected 2101 ... | reverse complement strand
ATCGATGAAATCCGGCTTAACCTCTTTCATTGGCAAGCGAGCAGCCAGCATATCGACGATCTTCTCACCTGATTCCTCTGGAAAATAGATGTTTTGGCCTAATTGGAAACGCTTGCGCGGAATCAGTGCGATATGGTGTACATTACCGATAGTAACGACATCAAACGATTTGAATTGGTCATACGGCATCAGTCGATCGCGTGCATACAAACCCTTACGAGTCAAAACGTAATCAATTATTTCCGGTGGACGATGTGCGTACACTCCAAGCGCCACCGCCATCACCGGTAGCAAAATCATAAACGTCAACGAGCGAAAAGCAAAGTAGGCAATAGCCATCAAAATCAGCGTTACTAACACCAAAGCCGCATACCACTGGGTAGAACGTTCGCTGTAAAGATGCTCTGGGCCTTGCCAGCGCACCAATATTTCTTCGTCGTTAGGTTCAGAGTCTACACTAGTGTTAGAGCCTATTGCCGCTTCTGATTGAGAAGCCTCTGATTTAAATTCATCGTTTGCCTGTGAGCGCACATCATCGTTACTGAAAGCTAATGCCGTATTATCAGTAGTTGGCGCCGCCGAGAGCTTCCCTGATTCTGCATCTGACGCCGGAGCTACCGCTTGAAAAGGCGTTCCAGAAGCCGCTTCCGCCGGTTGTTGCCAATCTTGCGATGAGTCGTCTTGCATAACCGCATTATATCATGCCAGCCTGATAGTTACCATAAAAAAAGAGATTCGCTATGCAATCTCTATCTTGGCGGAGGAGGGGAGATTCGAACTCCCGCTGCAGGTCTCCCCACACTAACGATTTAGCAAACCGTCCCCTTCAGCCACTTGGGTACTCCTCCAGTCAGCATTAGTTTAGCATATTTTCGGTGTTGTGCATAGATTTTTGGCAACAACCATGTATACTAGTATTTAGAAGGAGACTTCAGGAAAATTATCATGAAGCATAGTAACGTTATTATTGGAATACTAGCGTCGGTCAGTGTCGTCGCTATGCTGCTTTCGCCGCTACCAGCAGCAGCTATCGGGTCTATTGTCGAAGGAGCTAATTCAGCACGCGGCGCTGACCAACCGGCTACACTATTTGGTGAATCTGGTGTATTTTCGAGAGTTAGCAGCGTATTGCTCTTTATTGTTGGTGCAATAGCCGTAATAATGTTAATCATTGGCGGCCTGAAATATGTAGTATCCGGCGGCGACGCCTCAAAAGTTCAATCCGCTAAAAACACTATTTTGTATGCATTAGTCGGTATCGTCGTCGCAATATTAGCTTACGCGGCAGTCAATTTCGTTATTGGCAACTTCATACCAAGTGCCTCTAACGGCACGGGCGGCATTGGTAGTGGTGGTAGTAATAATGGCGCCACTACTGGTGGCTACGGCGCATCCAGCCGCTAGCTTTTCTGCAACCAATTAATTACCCTGGGAACCACTAATTGATAGCCAGAAAACTAAGTAAGCCTCATTCGGTAGTCGAAGGTGGCGGAAAAATGTTCCCCGGAGCAGGCACAATTGGGTCAACCAACACTGAATAGGCGCTCAATATTTTTACCTTGGGGCGTTTTCCCTCTTGTGCGGCACTGCGAAACAAATCGAACAGTGACTTGAGGTTGACACTTCCAGACGCGAGCATTTTTTCAACTTCCGCTTGCTTTACTGCAAGACTTCCAAGGGCTTCGCGTTGTGATTGACTGTAGGCGTAAGTTTCGCACCCCGTTTCGACTGCAACATCTTCAACCAGCCCATCTCTCTCTGACTGGCTTGACGATGCTCGCGGAGGACAGTGCTTCACTCATGGTTGCTACTATTTAGTCACAGTCAACCTATTCAAGCAAACCCCCGGCAGTGTGTCAGCTACCGAGGGTTCGAGTAAGCATGAAATGGCGGAGAGGGCGGGATTCGAACCCGCGGTGAGTTGCCCCACGCTGGTTTTCAAGACCAGTACCATCAACCACTCGGTCACCTCTCCAGTAATCTTTATTATAGCAAAAATTATTTACTGCGAGTAGGTTGGCGCGCTATAATCGCCACCGACACATCCTCAGCACCAGCGTCCAGCAGAGTTTTAGCAGCATAATGCAACGTAGCGCCAGTCGTATAAATATCATCGACAATAACACAACTATCGAACTCGACTTTATGACAAACAAATGCTTCACGCGCATTTTGCCAGCGTTCACCTTGAGAAGCGGTATGCTGCACAGTCGAAGTTTCCCGCCTTAATACGGTCGAGTAGGGAAGTTCGCGGCGTTTAGCAAGTTCGCGAGCTAGTTTCGCTGCATGATCATAGCCGCGCTGGCGAATGTGTGTCGAAATCGTCGGCACAGGCACGACTACCGTATTAGACGGAAGCTTAGGCAAGTATTCGTCTAGTAGGTCGACGATCTCACGATAGGCCCCACTAGCCCGTTCGAATTTATAGGCATCAATTAACGACTTCAGTGCATCACAGCGCTCACCGACACACCAAATACGCTTGAAGGGTACTTTTTGTTTGCAAGAACGACACAGACCATTTGAATTGCGGATGGTTTTCGCGCAAACCAAACAGCTACGAAACGATCGCGAGGCGATGTGTTTTTTACAATTATCGCAAATTATCCGGCCAACTGCACCGCAAGAACAACAGTAGTGAGGTGCTAATATATCAAACGGCGAGATTCTCATTGTATTTTTTACACTCTTATGGTTTATACAGTTGATTATACGCTATCTATCATTTATAATATAGCTATATTATTTCAATCAGCCAACGAGAGTAGTGGAGGATATCAATGGCACGTAGACAAAATGACGATCTGTTGATCGAAGACGAACTGGCTGCAGCATTTCTAAATGACGACAGCTTAACGAATGATAATAACACATCAGCCGCTCCGGCAGCCGCTGCGCAGCAACAACCAGCCGACAATAATACAGCTTGGCAAGATCAAGAAGACGATTTTCCAGGTCAGTTAGCTGTCGACGTATACGAGACTGATGAGTTGCTTGTCATAAAAGCTCGTACAGCTGGTGTTAATAAAGAAGATTTGGATGTTAGTATCTCTGACGGTATCTTGACTATCAGCGGCACACTATCAAGCGGAGATGACACGGCGGTTTCACGTTGGCACATTCAGGAGTGTTACTGGGGTGAATTCAGTCGTACGCTAGCGCTACCAGTAGCCGTCAAGGAAGACGAAGTTTCAGCAGTTCTCAAGGATGGCGTCCTAACTATTAGCTTCACTAAAGTAAAACAAGAACAGGCCAAAAAAATCGCTATTCAGTAGAATTTAGCAAAATGACGTTTTGCTAAATTTTATATATTTGGTTAAAGCTACAAATAATCAACCGCGCTTCTAGCGCGGTTGATTTATAACTATAACTAATAGCTTTACTTACTCTGTCTTAACGAAGCTACCAATCACAAAGTTAACTGCCGCATAAGCTAGAATCGCTACCACGATACCAACGACAGCATAGAGAATAGTGTTCTTAGCTGATTGTACCTGCTGTTGATCGCCCTGCGAAATCACATAGCGAAAACCGCCAATAATCAACATAATCACCGATACTGCACCGATAATAAATAACAAGACATTGGTAACAGTACGAAAGATAGGGGTTTGACCTTGATCACAACCCGGCTCGTTACCAAAGAGACATTGCGCCTGATCGGTACCTTTAGCGGAATTAGCTCCGCTACTTAGAGTCAAATCTGCAGCAAATGCCGGTGCTGAACAACCAACGGCTACAAACGCCGGTACTACTAGTAATCCCAGAATTTGTTCTTTTCTAAATTTGATTTTCATACGTATGACTGTCCTTTCTTCGTACGATTAACTACTACTATATATATCATATACACCGTCTTTTGTTAAGCGACCAGCTCAACCGATAAACGACGATATAACAAATCTAATGATTGCGTAACCAAATATTGCTATAGCCAAGCCAATTACTGAATACATAACTGTATTCTTGGCAGTTTGTAATTTTGCCTGATCGCCCTGCGAAGTAGTGTAGCGAAAACCACCAACTATAATCATAATTACCGAAACAGCTCCGATCAAAAACATCAATACCGAAGTAACTGTTGATAATACATCGCTAAGACTCCCCGCTGACGTATCGGCGCCAGCAGCATTTAGTCCTCCAGAAATACACTGGCTAGCCGAACCACAACTTGCCGCCATAGCTTTAGGCGCAACCACCACAATACCTAACATCAAAGTAGCCATGGTTGCTAAAAATAATTTTTTCATAATTGTTCTCCTTTTACTTTTATAATAAATTATCTGTAACATACTGTACAATTACGGTTGCCAACATAGCAACAGCTAAGCCAACGACTGCATATGTTATTGTCATCCTAGCATCGGCTGCTTTTTTGGAGTCGCCTTGTGAAAAAACAAGTTGCAAGCTTCCAATTATAATCATAATCACTGCTATACCTGCTAATAGCCACAGAGCCCAATTAACCGCTGTTGAAACTGTACTTCGATTATTCAGATTAAGTCTGTCTTCACGAACAGTCTCACAGGCTACACCTATAGAATTACAATTACTATTAACATCGATAGCAGACACATACGCTGTACATACTATTGATGATATGAGAATACCTCCTACAGCTAATAATAACGCTAACTTCTGTCGCATCTTATAAAGCCTCCATTACAAAGTTTGTTATCGCGAATGCCATTATAACAACAACTAAGCCAACGATAGCATAGAGAATAGCGTTTTTAGCACGAGCAACCTGATTGGGATTATTCATTGAGGTAGTATAGAAAAAACCAGCTATTATTATAGCTATCACGGCAATTACTGTTGCCCAAAAATACGCCGTATTCAGTATATTACGCAAGGCATCATTGCCTCTAGCTGTCGGGTTGTAATTAATCGCGCCGGAGTCAATCTTCACAGCCGCTAGATTGAGTAATTCTGAAATTTTTATCATATAGCAGCTCCTATAGCATTAACTATCGATGCCGCCATGACGGCAATGACTAAACCAATGAGTGCATTCTGTATTGTCTTTTTAGCATTACTAATGTTCTCTGCGGATCCTGCGCTATAAATATAAGTAAATCCACCTTTAATCAGGAAAAATACCGCTACGTAGGCTGCTATAACCATCAAAGCTTGTACGATATTGGAACCGATCTTACCAGCAGTCCTGACGACGTCAGGTTTGTCTTTTTCTGCTCCGCCCATTTTTTCAGCCTCAAATTGGCAAGAACCACTGCTACGTCCCATTAGTCCGTTATACCAAGCTGGTATAGCAAAAACATAGCTATCACATGAAGAATCTGCTGCATACGCGGTAGGACTAACAAATAGCATCGCAAAAATACTAGCTGTCACTAGGCTAATTACCGAAATAATCCGTCTCATTTAATTAAATATTCCTCCCGGTATCAACCAGTTTAGCGCTAAATACATCAAACCATATGCTACTATACCCAAAGTTGTATTAGTGATAATTGTTTTCGCCTGAGACACTCTATTGCTATTACCATCACCGCTGGAATACAGAATACCCGCCCAGACAAACATACCAACAGCTATCACGCCCACTAGTGCAGTGAGTACTTTAAGTACTTCAATGAGCAGTTTGTACACACCAGATTGTGAAACATCGCCACTATTCGAATTTGCTGCATCACAAATAGACTGAGGTAGAATTGCGCATTTAACCTCTCCATCAGCATAAGCCATCGGCGACACTAAAAACCAAGCAACAACACTAGCAGCGATAAGAGATACAATTGCAATTTTCTGTTTCATGATGATACGATGCTTATCATTCCTTATCTGTTAGTATAACTATAGACTATCAAATATGCAAATATTTTTAATAAAGACACTACTATCTTCCTAATATAATTGACTTTTCGTAACTAAAATGCTACAGTAATAGTTGACATGTGGGATTGGGTAAAGTCACACCTGCAGGGTAGATTATCCCTGCAGACCTGTTTGTTAGTGCTATCGTCAGTAATGATAGCACTGTTTGCAAGTGTTATATTATCACAATCAGCTGCCGCAGCCGATGCCGAACGCAACACTCAAAATGACACCGTCAAATACCAGAACCATACTTATACACGAATAGAAAAAAATTCCTTAGCAAGCGACGCGAAAACCAAAGACTTGCCAATAACTAACTACGATGGCTACAAATTCGAAGACAATTCAACTATATATTTCATCTTGACTGAATCAGATGCCAAAACTGCCAGCGAAGGACAGGCCGTTAGCTACAAATTACGCGACGGTGTGTATGACCCTTCCTCACAATCGTCATCCACCAACATAAGCATAGCTGATGCGTCGTCATCGTCGACAGGCGTATCAGAGGATTCAAACTCTGATGATGACGAAAGCAGTTGCAAAATGGATGGTGTTGGCTGGTTTGTTTGTCCAGCGATGACTTTCATAGCAGATCGTATGGATAATTTAATGGATTTGCTGAGAGACTTCATGACGGTAAAGACTTTTCAGGTTAATACAAACGATAACCCAATCTATGAAATTTGGCAGAAAGTTCGCGATCTATCAAACATTTGTTTTGTACTTGTATTTTTGCTAATCATTTACTCGCAAATTACCAATACAGGACTAACTAATTACAGTCTAAAGCAAATGTTGCCACGATTAGTAATCGGTGCAATTTTAGTTAATGTGTCGTATTGGCTAGCTGGCGCGTGTATTGATATCTCCAATGTCTTAGGCGTAAGTGTACAACAATTTTTCACAGACGTTAGAAATGGATTATCCGGATACGACCAACTAGGGGATGATGTATCATGGATCAAAGTCACCGGCGCTGTATTAGCAGGAGGTGGTACATTAGGGGCGGTTGTAATAGCCAATGGCGGTATCGGTGCATCTTTAACCCTTCTAATACCTATATTAGTAGGCGTTATCCTAGCAGCAGTTGTTGCGGTAATTATTCTAGCCGCACGTCAAGCACTCATCACGCTCTGCGTTATCGTAGCGCCGCTAGCTTTTGTCGGTTATGTGTTGCCTAGCACAAACAAATATTTTGATAAATGGAAAGATATTTTCTTGACGATGCTATTAATGTTCCCGATAGTGTCGTTTTTGTTTGGAGCGGCACAATTAGCTGGCTATGCCATTATCGCCAATGCTGGCGACTCATTAATACAGATTATTATAGGTATGGCCGTACAGATAGCGCCAGTCGCCGTTACGCCGCTCATTGTCAAATTTAGTGGTGGGCTACTAGGTCGAATTGCTGGTGTTATAAATAATCCAAACCGCGGCTTAATTGACCGTACGCGCAATTGGGCGCAAGGTCGCGCAGCTTATCAGGCATCAAAGGTTCGATCCGGCAAAAATCTCATCAATACCGATAGGGGTGTTTTCAAGAAGTCAAGTAAATTAAGAAAGGCTGCCAACGCTATTAATAAGTCTCACGGTAGTCGTGCTAACCTAGTCAACTCGGCTGTTCGCGCGCATCACCGCCGCAGTCAACGAATTAAAGGGCTTACTTCCGCTTACGAAGCTGCAGCCGCTAATAATGCTACTGAATGGGATAACAATCGCCACGGCAAATCTTCAGTGCAAGCAGTCGAAGGCGAAAACGAAGCCCGCAAAGCTGAAATCGGCAACAACTTCTACCGCGCACATCATCATCTTACACAACGTCAGCAATTAGCAGATATAGACAAAGCTCGTGCTCAAAACGAATTTAATGAAACTAGCGCTGGGCAAGAAATTGAAACCGCTCGTCGCACTGTCGAAGCACATAAACAACGTATCACCAACGATCAACAAGCTCGTTGGGATACACTAGCGCAGACAGACTCAAACCATAAAGCACTCGAGTTAGAGGTTAAGAAGAGTGAATTCGATGCCGCGCGCGCTAAAGAAAAGCTTGGCAAGATGCACGCCGAAATCATTGCCCAGGGCGACCATAGTGAACATGTTATGAACCTGCGCGGTACTGAATCTGATACTTATTCACGAGAACGCGTACTGCATATCGCTCGCGATATCAAGCAGGCTAATATTGAGACCAACTTGGCTGGTAGCGCCAAACGTGCAGCCGAACAAGAGTTGGCCAGTGAGATTAATTCAATAATGCTCAATAATACTGTTCGTGTCGATAACAAACCAGCTCGCCAATATGCCGCCGGTATCGGCACTGAAGCGTCAGCACTAGCAGCTAGCGTCACAAAGGCTCGTAAAGAAGCTGGTGATCGCGTTGCTGAACAAGTCCAGTTATCGTATCACTTCAAGCTTGATGCTGCGCAAATCGAAGCTCTAGCTACTGGTAATTTAGGAACAGATGCCGATGGCAATGAGATCATGAGCCTAGATGTCGCCGATGATAAAGGTCGCCGATGGTCATTCGACAAGAATGACGAATACGTCCGCGAAATGGCCGTTGATCAAATCTTCGACGTAGGTTCATATAAGCAAAAGAAGAAAATCTGGCTCAGCACCGGCATTCATACTGATGAAAATGGTAACAAAATCGTGGGACACAACTACGACCTGCGCCGCACCGTAAACCAAGCGGCTATCCGCACCAAGTTTATGGAAGCTGGTCCAATGTTCGCCGACAGATCACTCAAACAGCAACTAAATGGTGATTTCACTATCCACGACCTATACTACAACTCATACCGTGAGATACTTGAAGGTAAGCTGAAGTCCGGTATCGTCGCCAAAGCTAATGCCGATGCTTTGCAAGATCTGTTTAGCGACATCAACAGCGCTAAGATGAATAAAGAGCAGTTCGAGCGCCTCATCAACGATAATATTGCTGGTGAATTGAAGAAGCTGCGCAGCAACAACCCGGCTGCTTCTGATGCTGACGCTCGCCACTCATTGATCAATAAATTCAACGCTAACCGTGAAGCTATGCGCCGAATGGCCGTTGAAGTACTCAAAACACCTACCTTGCGTCAGCTATCATCCGATGAAGCAGTGCGTGTCATGAAAGAATTTACTAAGGGCATATACGATGGCGACTAGTACTGACCAGACCTGTGCGCCACTTGACTTTTTGCTGAAAAAGGTATACTATAAGGTTGTACTTATCCTTTAACGTACAACCATAAACCACTAATCCAGAGGAGAGGATTGAAGCTTTATGACAGAAAAAGGAAATAATAAAGAGATCAGCCGCCGCGATCTATTCGCAGGAGCTGGTATATTGTTGGGGAGTACAGTCATAGCAGCTTGTGCTAGTAACGAGACTTCACATAGTGCGCCGTCTAGCACACCTGAAGATTACGAAGTTCCGACATCAACCCCGACACCAGAGATTGACTCTTCGCCGTTTGAGATATCAGAAATGATACCCAAGGAACAAGTCGTAAATGTATTCACGCCACCAAAGCGTTCGGAGTTGCCAGGGTCAGCAGAGAATAAAGAAGATTGTGACCAAAGAGCTCAGGCGTTAATTAGTTACCTAACCAACTCAATAAATCACTACACTAATCCTGGCATGTTCCTGAACGAAAATAAGGGAGAAGATGTAGATAACGACATGGCATATTGGGGCCAGCGCGCCTTCGTGTCTAGGAAAGTTGAAAAGTTTGGCCAGATTTCTGTACCTATTAATTCTTACTTCGAAGGTATATTTCGCGAATCTACAGCTAGACCCAACGAGCGTATTTCATCGGAGATGGATAGATTTTATGAAAGATTGCAGAAAGATTTGAATTATAATACCCTTAGAGCGACTCAAAGCGGTAGGTATTATGAAGAGCAAAAACCAGACGCCTTCGGTACTACAAATAACGAAGAGTATAGACGGCTATATGAGCTTGCTCCAGGCTACAAAATTTCGTATAGCGAAAACTATTCCGGTATAGCTATAAGTTTTCAAACAACATCAAAATCAAACGCCGAAGGGTGGGATGACGACCATAACGGACGTGAGTTCGGAATCGAGTGTACACTAGTGCCAGGAATCAGCATAAAAGGCGATCCAAAGAGCCACGGCGATTCAGACCAGTTGTATATTCAAAAGCTTATGATGATACCGCCTATGGGAGCCGACTTTAGCGATTAGTGATTGAAATTTAATTTAATCATCACTTAATTCACAAAAGATACCACCTACTACGGTGGTATCTTTTTCATATCCTTAATCTAGTATTTTTCACTATATATTGCTACACTATCTAGTAGATAACCATGAGAAGAATAAAAAAATATTTTCTACTGTTAATTGGAGCGATCTGTCTAATTTCTCTTGTAGCACTGCCCGCTCAGCGCGCCGCAGCCGAAGACGTACCATGGCCATCAGACACCTCGAAAGCTATAACAGCTCTTGATGTTAATATTCTGGCAACTTGTTTCGGCAACATGAAAGGCGGTGGGTATGTTTATTCTAAAGATCTCGATGATAATAAAAAAGGAAACAACTCTATAATCGCACATGGCAAAGTGCAATCGGGTATATCATCATACGATGGCGACGGTGGCACTATGAACTGTGCTAGTCTATCTAATGCTAGCATTAAAGAAATTTTTAAGGCTGCTGGCTACAGTCAAGGTAGTTTGTATGGTATATTCTGTGATGGCACGGGACTAGCTGAATGTAGCGGAGGCTCCGATCAAAAAACAAAAATAGATTACAAAGCCACACACGATGCTCTAGTAAAGGCAGCTCCTCTTACAAATGCATGGAAATATTATTTGACCAGTAGAGTGTTGCATGATCAATGTGGATATGAGGATAGAGGCACTGGCGTAAGTAGCGGTGATATGGGAGCGAGCGACGCTACTGCTAAAGTCGTTACTAGCAACGGCAGTATCGAAGATCACGTCTATCGCCTTAAGGATACTGGAAAAAGAGTCTACCCTATGCCTATTACCGAATTCAGCGAAGATGGAACAACGTGTAAAGATTTGGTATCGTTCCTAAGCGGAAGCTGGGCGGATGAGTACGCAGCCTATATCAAAGGCTTAGGTCTATCAGGAAATAACAATGGCGGTGGTGGTAATAAAGACGGTGATAATAATAATGGCGGTGGTGGTAACGATGGAGAGAATAAAGGTGACGACGAAGAACAGTGCAAAATCGACTACTTAGGTTGGATTCTCTGTCCGATAATAAATACATTAGGAACGATATCAGATGAAGCACAGAAACAACTTGAGCAATTTCTACACTTAAGCAATGAAGCGATCATATCTGATAGATCAGAATCTTCGCCATACGCCTATTGGTCGAGAATTCGGGATTATGCTAATGTTTTGTTTGTTATTGCCTTCTTGGTCATTATTTATTCGCAATTAACTGGTCGTGGCATAGATAATTACGGTATCAAAAGAATGCTGCCGAAACTAATAGCAGGCATTATATTAGTTAATGTATCATTCTACTTATGCGGATTAATGGTAGATTTATCAAACCTTATAGGTAAATCAGCTTATCAATTTATAACTGCACCGCAAGCAGGAGAAGGTGTTCCAGACGGTTCCTGGTCACAAAAAGGTAACACCTTTACAGGTATAGTAGCAACTGCCACCGCTGTTACAGCAGGTCTATTCGCTATGTCTGCAATTTTATCAGCTTTAATATTTATAAGTATTACGGTTGTAACGACGGTATTTCTACTGGGAGTGCGCGAGGCTTTAGTTATATTATGTGTAATATTATCACCACTAGCCTTCGTCGCCATGCTACTGCCGAACACTGAAAATCTTTTCAAAAAGTGGTGGACTGTGTTCAAGGCTACCTTATTGGTTTATCCTACTATAGGTTTAATCTATGGAGCTAGTAGCTTAGCAGCAGGGATTCTTCAAGGCAGCGTCTCTGATTTAGATGCAAACGACACAGTTAGAGTTATTAAACAAGTCTTAGCCGCTGTATTAATGTTCGCCCCATTATTAGCAGTACCAAAACTAATCGCGGCAGCAATGGCTGTCGGCGGCATTGCCTCTATGGTTGGAAAACTTCAGGATCGTGCAAATAAGTTTCTCAACGATAGAGCTCAAAGTAAACTAGATAGTAGTACTTATGGGCAATATATGAAGCATCGGAAAGAGAAAAAAGCCCTCAGAGATGCCCAGATACAGGGCGGTTCTTTCAAAAGAAGAGGCGGTTTATTAGGACTGCGAGATCGTGCGACCCTTAGGCAATTCCGATCTAACAGAAATGCTGGATTTAATAAAAGTAGATTCTCGGGTGATTTTGGAGATAAGCGTTCCTTGTTAGGCAACCAAGCTCTCTTACAAGAAGATAACGAACGAATGAAAGCCGCTGATGCTTGGATCGCCAGTAATAATTTCCAATCTAATGAACTGATGACGGCAGCCACAAAAGGTATAGGAGCAGACGGTAAAAAAATATCGTCTTATCAGCAGCGCGCAGCCATGCGAGCTTTAGCTCCAATTATGACCGGGGATCAGGCAATGCAATTAGCAAATGCTACCAGTGAATTCAGTGGTAGCGATCAAGATTCTCTACGCAAAGAAGCTTCCGCAGCTGTCGCTCAAGTGGGGGCCAAAAAAGCTCCATTCCTTGGCGGTAAACAATTAGAAGCTATGCGACAAGGAAGCTACGATCAGGACGAAGCTATTGAATATTACCTCAAGAATAAAGCCAGCGGCGCTGGTCTAGCGGGCTCAGACAAGGCAGGTGTCAAAGCAATGGTAGACGCCGCCCAAAAGGCTCAAACTAGCGGCGACAGCTCAATGATGGATAGTTTAGTGAATTCACGCGCCCAGGTTGAATCCAACTCTAGACTCAAGAGTAGTGTGGGCGAAGGTGTAGCTTCAGAAATTGAACGTATTCCATATAATGGTAAATCCGGCGGTGGCTCTGGCTCTGGTGGAGGCGGTAATAGCGGTGGTGGATCCGGCGGTGGTTCTGGCTCTGGTGGCGGTAATAGCGGCACGCTAAATGTACCACATGGTGGCAGTATTCCATCGAACAGTAGTAGTTCCGCATTTAGTAATAATTCCTCACCTAGCGGTGGCGGTAATAGCGGTGGTGGATCCGGCGGTGGTTCTGGCTCTGGTGGCGGTAATAGCAACAATTCCGGAGACAGAGGACCAACGATAATTAATAATTACAATAACCAAACCTTTACGACCAACACCAACCAAACGAATAATTTCTCTGGTAACAATAGCGGATCATCAGATAATGGAGCATCATCTCCATCAGCAAGCAATGAGGTTCCGTCACAAAAGCCTGCTAGATTTGACATAGGTAAATCCAATTCCTTTAACGATGATTACAAAAAACCAAAGCCACCAACACCACCATCAGCTGGACTTGCATAAATGCGTTATAATAGACGTATATGGCAGAATACAAAGTAGCACAGGATGTTGAAGCCGAAGATAAATTAATTGGACCATTCAGTTTCCGACAGTTTATCTATTTGATCGTGGTGGCTATCTGTATCGCCATGGCCTGGGGATTGAGCCAGATTTTTATCGCCTTGGCATTGATACCTCTACCCTTTATATTACTCTTCGGCGCATTAGCATTACCGCTACGCAAAGACCAGCCAATGGAGATATATCTAGCGGCAATAGTGTCGTATATGTTAAAACCACGCAAGCGCGTGTGGGAACCGGACGGTGTTGATTCTCTAATACAGATAACCACACCAGAAGTTGTCGATGAGCACCTCACCAAAGAACTGACTCAATATGAAACCGAAAAACGCCTATCGTATTTGGCCAATATTGCTGACACCGAAGGATGGTCGATTCGTCATGCTACCGCACCAGTCCCTAATAGTTCAATGAATCCTGACCAATACTATGCAGCACAGCAGACTGTAGACGTGATGGATGACGATGGTGGTGTAGCTAGGAAGTTCGACACTATGATAGCTCATGCCGATCAAGATCGCCGTACTCAGATTATGCAAAATATGCGTCAAACACAGCCTATATCAGCACCGTTACCGCAGTCGCCAAGCATACCTGACGATCATAGCGATATTCAAAATGGTCGTGTATCAAAATTCAATCCGTATCCTACTATTCATCAAACAGTTATACAGCCAAGGAGAACAGACGACAAGCAACCACCACATAATCAAATTAACCAACCTAATACACAGAACCAGAATGGCGTGAGACAACCAAATATTAGCACTAACATCACGTCAGATGCTATAATGAGTATAGCTAATAATAGCGGTTTGTCAGTCGAGACTATACAGAGGGAAGTTGACAAGCTCAAGAAAAATAACGATGATAGTGAAATATTCGTATCATTACACTAAATAATAGAAAGGATGGGTATGCCGCCAGATCAGCAGAAACTAGCGCCGCAATTACCGTCACCGAATAATGTCGGTTCCGGACAAAACCCACCTGTACCGCCTATGAATAATGGCGGTCAAAGCATCAACCAGATGAGCCCCAACATCTCTACTCCGGAAGACCCTAATAGTCAAAACTCTTCAAACTCCAAGAAAAAGAAGCAACAAAAGGCCAAATCAACAAGTACTCAAAACACCTTACTGTTTTCGGAATTAAGAGATAGTATGGTTATCATGGGTGACGGGTCGTTCCGAGCAGTAGTAGCCTGCAAATCTATCAACTTCGATCTTATGAGTTCGCGCGAGCGTGATGGCGTCGAGTTGAGCTACCAGGATTTCCTGAATGCCCTGTATTTTCCAATCCAAATATTTGTCCGTTCGCAACGTGTCGATATTGGTCCATATTTAGATAAACTTGAAAGCTTCCGTGTCAACGAAGACAACATGCTTCTAGGTGTACTGATGGACGATTATATCAATTTCATTGATGTACTGTCCCAAGAGGCGAATATCATGGATAAGAGTTTTTTCGTGGTGATCCCATATTTCCCAACAGGCGACACTGTCAATGTCATGCAGCAAAGTAAAGGATTTTTTTCGATGGTGTTTGGCGGCAATAAAGATCCCGTCACCAAAATTAATAAAGAAACTTATATCAAAGCTAAGGAAGAAATCAAAAACCGAGTCGATTCTGTAATTGGCGGTTTAATGCGTGTCGGCGTACAATCTATACAGCTCAATACCAAGCAGCTCGGAGAGCTTTATTATAATATATATAACCCTGATACGGCCGTACGCGAGCCGCTTGGCGACTTCCACGAGGTAGCCTCGTTGTATGTACGTAAAGGTACCGAGAAAGATAGAGAAAAAGAAGCTAATCCGTTTATCAATAATAGAGGAGTATCCTAGTGGCGCATAAGAAAAAAGCTGATCCGATAGATATCGCCGCGCAACAACGCGAACGCGAACAAGCCGAAGTAGAGCAGGCATTCTTGAAGGGTATGAATACGCTGCGTGATTTGATAGCGCCAAGCAGTCTAGAAATCCACTCAAGCTATTTCCGTATCGGTACTAAATACGGCAGAACTATATATGTCTACGGTTATCCGCGACTACTATATACCGGCTGGTTATCAGGGGTTATTAATATTGATCAAGTCATCGATATTAGCATGTTTATTTATCCTGTAGATACTGCCGTTGTTTTAAAGAACTTGCGCAAAAAAGTGACTCAGCTTGAGGCTGATATGGCTCTTAATGCCGAAAAAGGTAAGACTCGCGACCCGGGTAAAGAAGCAGCCCTAGCTGACGCCGAGGAGTTACGTAATGAATTACAAGTAGGTTCGGAACGTTTCTTTCGTTACGGATTGTATGTAACTATTTACGGCGACAGTCTTGAAGAGCTGGGCTATATACAGCACACTATCGAAACAATTTTTGGACAAATGCTGATTTATAGTAAAACCGCTTCTAGCCAACAAGAACAAGGTTTAAACAGTACAGTACCACAAATGAGCGATCAATTGCAGATTCGCCGTAATATGAATACTGGAGCAATTAGTACTAGCTTTCCATTTACAAGCGCTGATTTAACTCAAGAAAACGGTATTCTATACGGCATTAATATGCACAACAACGGCCTAGTTATCTTTGACCGTTTTACTCTAGAAAATGCCAATATGGTAGTCTTCGCGAAATCTGGTGCTGGTAAATCATTCACTGTCAAATTAGAAGCCTTACGTAGTATGATGATGGGCGCTGATATCCTAATAATAGACCCAGAAAACGAATATCAAAAGTTATGCGATGCTGTCGGCGGCAGTTATACGCGGCTAAGTTTAAGTAGTGATACACGTATTAATCCGTTCGATTTGCCAAAAATAATTGACGGCGACGAAGCAGATGACGCTCTGCGCGCTAATCTAGTAACATTACACGGATTACTGCGGCTAATGCTAGGTGGTGCTTCAGCAAATAATGCTGGCATCGGCTTGTCGCCAGCCGAAGAGGCTGACCTAGATCAGGGACTAATTGACACTTATGCTCGCGTTGGTATTACTAGCGACCCGCTTACGCATACTTCTGTACCACCGACAATGGGTGATTTATATGATACGTTATTACATATGGGCGGTACCGGCCCACAGCTAGCGCAGCGCTTACGTAAATATACTACTGGTACTTTTGCTGGTATTTTCAGTCAGCAAAGCAACATAGATATCAATAATAATATGGTGGTATTCAATATTCGCGATCTCGAAGATGAATTGCGACCAGTGGCAATGTATATCGTCCTTAGCCACATCTG
>ERZ773068.771-NODE-771-length-16655-cov-5.853373_pt1 | contig 16655 bp, 6 predicted proteins | sample MGYA00580620_ERZ773068 | MGnify/ENA primary metagenome ERZ773068 (study PRJEB29015, sample SAMEA2737983) | human oral metagenome | biome: human oral; feature: human-associated habitat; material: dental | place: China | collected 2101 ... | reverse complement strand
CGGCCGGTGCCAGCGACATCATGCTCTTGCGCAGCGTCTGGCGGATCTGGTTGCTCTTTTCGCGGGGCAGCGCAGGGGCGGCCGGCGCGGGCGCTGGCGTTGCAGCATCCGGAGCGGCAGCAGCGGTCGACGCCTGTCCGGCCGCGTCAGGTTGGGGGCTGGCCGTCTCGTTACCTTGAGTGGCAGTCGTGTCGGCAGCAGGTGCCTCGACGGCACGGCCGGTCGCATTCGCTCCGATGGCATCGGCTGCAGCTGCCGGGCTGTCAGCCTGCTGTGCCGGCGCGCTTTCGGGGGCTGAGGCTTGGGCACTCTCGTCGGTTTTCGGCGAGGCGCCCTGCGTCGTGGCAGCCGTGTTCTGAGGCTGGTACAGCAGGCTGCCGGCCATGCGCTCGGCCTTCTGCAGCAGTGCCTGCAGGCCGAACTTCAGTTCCGCCGGACCGTGTTCCTGGCGCTGGAAGGCGGCCTTGAGCTTCTGGCGTTCCGTCACCAGTCGGGACTCGTCGCGCTGCAGGAAGGCAAAGCGGATGTTGCCGGCCAGCTTCGAGAGGCGGCGGATGCCATGATTGACCATCACCAGCGCAGCGGCGACCCGGGCGTCCAGCTCTTCGGCCTCCGGGGGCAGCGGCAGCGGGGGTGGCACGTCGGCAGCGGGCTTCTGTTCGGGCGCCGCCGGCGTGTCCGGCGTGGAGGCCTCGGCAGATGCGGGCGTGGTGTCAGGGACAGGGGACGGGGGCGTTGCTTCGGTGCTCACGACGGGGCTCTGGCTGGAAAGAAGGTGGGTTTGTTCGGGATTGTGCTACAGATATGCGTTTTACGGCGGATAGATGGGGCAGGCGCGCTACCATTGGGCCATTCGTCGTGTCGTATCCAAGGAAGAAAGCGTGCGTCTCTCTCTCGAAAGAAACAAACTGAAAGTGGTGCTGCTGGAAGGCATCCATCCGTCCGCCGTCGAAGCGTTCACTGCCGACGGGTACACCCAGATCGAAACCCACCCCAAGGCGCTGGAAGGGCAGGCACTGATCGACGCCATTGCCGATGCCCACTTCGTGGGGCTGCGCTCGCGCACCCAGCTCACGGCCGAGGTGCTGGAGCAGGCTCAGAAGCTGGTCGCTGTCGGTGCCTTCTGCATCGGGACCAACCAGATCGCCCTGGACGCCGCAGCCAAGCGTGGCGTGCCCGTGTTCAATGCGCCGTTCTCCAACACGCGCAGCGTGGCCGAGCTGGTGCTGGCCGAGATCATCATGCTGATGCGCGGCATCCCGCAGAAGAACGCACTGCTGCACCGGGGCGGCTGGATGAAGAGTGCCGCCAACTCGTTCGAGGTGCGTGGCAAGACGCTGGGCATCATCGGCTATGGCCACATCGGCACCCAGCTGGGCCTGCTGGCTGAGACCCTGGGCATGCGCGTGGTGTTCTACGACATCGAGACCAAGCTGCCGCTGGGCAACGCACGCCAGCTCTCCACGCTGGACGAGCTGCTGGCCGAGGCCGACGTGGTGAGCCTGCACGTGCCCGAGACGCCGGACACGAAGAACATGATGGGCGCCGAGCAGATCGCCCGCATGAAGAAGGGCAGCTTCCTCATCAATGCCTCGCGCGGCACCGTGGTCGACATCGACGCGCTGGCAGCGGCCCTGGAGTCGAAGCACATCCTGGGTGCCGCCATCGACGTGTTCCCGGTCGAGCCCAAGGGCAACGAGGGTGACTTCCAGTCCCCGCTCATCCGCTTCGAGAACGTGCTGCTCACGCCGCACATCGGTGGTTCCACCGGTGAGGCCCAGGAGAGCATCGGACGCGAGGTGGCTTCCAAGCTCATCCGCTACAGCAACAACGGCTCCACGCTGTCGGCGGTCAACTTCCCCGAGGTCTCGCTGCCGGCTCACCCGGGGCTGTGCCGGATCCTGCACATCCACCGCAACGTGCCGGGCATGCTGACCCGCATCAACGAGCGGCTCTCCAACGCCGGCATCAACATTGCCTCGCAGTACCTGCAGACCAATCAGCACGTGGGTTACGTGGTGGTTGATGTCGAGAACGAGGGCAGTGCCGAGGCGCTGCACGAGATCTCCGACCTGGAAGGCACGATCCGCGCACGCGTGCTGTACTGACGACGGCATGACGCGTGGGGCAGGCCGGGAACCTTGAGACAGGGCCCCGGCCCGTCAGCCGCAACGCCTGCCATCCGATGGTAGGATAGGCATCTGTTGCCACGAGACAACGACCGGGCGGGCATCTGCTGCGTCGGTCGGGGTCATCCCCTTTTTCATGCCACACGCCCGCGCATGCCGGACGGGCGAGGACGCCGTTTCCCTTCGCTGTCCGCATCTCGTGTGGTTCAGCCCCATCCTTTAAAACATGAAGACTGCTTCCCTTTCCCGGGCTATTGCCCTGTCCATCGCCCTCGTTGCCGGGGCCAGCAGCCTGCTGCCGGCCACCGCCCAGGCGGCCGACGACCGTACCATCGGCATCGTCGACACGACCTTCAAGCTGCTCACGCGCGACGATGACATCATTGTCGAGGCCTACGACGATCCCCTGGTCCAGGGCGTTACCTGCTACGTGTCGCGTGCCCGCACCGGCGGCATCAAGGGCTCGCTGGGTCTGGCCGAAGACAAGGCCGAGGCCTCCATTTCCTGCCATCAGGTTGGTCCGGTCAAGATCGAAAAGCCGCTGAAGAAAAAGGAAGATGTCTTCAGCGAGCGCCTGTCCATCCTCTTCAAGCGTCTGCGCGTGGTGCGCATGGTCGACAGCACACGCAACGCGCTGGTCTACCTCACGTACTCGGACAAGCTGATCGACGGCTCGCCCAAGAACAGCGTCTCGGCTGTGCCTATCGATCCCGCCACGCCCATTCCGGTGAAGTGAGCCTTCTCTGGCCGGCCGTGTCTTCATGGCCGGCCTGACGCGCCAGACAATAAAGACGCCCGTCATCGTGACGGGCGTTTTTTATTGGGCCAGTCCGTTCGGTCGTCGAATCAGAAGTCGATCGAGGCGCTCAGGCTGAAGGTGCGCGGCTGGCCCTGCACCAGGTATCCCGCGTTGGGGTAGCCACCGGCCGAGGACCAGTACTTGCGATCGGCCAGGTTGTCGATGCGGGCGCGCAGCGTGACCAGCTTGCCCTGCACGTCCAGCAGATAGCGCGTACCGATGTCCAGGCGTGTCCAGCCCGGGGCTTCCAGCGTGTTGGCCGAATTGGTCTTGAAGGAACCGGTGTTGACCACGCGGGCATCCAGCGACAGGCCTTCCACCCACGGCGTGTCCCAGTCCAGCGCCAGCGACAGTTGCCGCTTGGGCACGCCCAGTACCCGCTTGCCATCGGTCAGTGCCGAGCCGGTGCTGCGCTGCTTGGCGTCCAGCAGCGTGATGCCGCCCACGGCCCGCAGGCTCCGCATGGGCTCGCCCTGAACCGTCAGTTCCAGGCCCTGATGGCGGTCCTTGCCGGAGGCCACAAAAGTGTTGCTGCCATCGATCAGGCCACGCGGCTTGTCGGTGCTGAACAGGGTGGCTGCGTAGATGGTGCCGCCAGCATCGTATTTGACGCCGATTTCCTTCTGTCTGGACACGTACGGTGACAGCGACTGCCCTGCATTGGTGACGGGCTGGCCATTGTTCTGCGCCGGTGCCGTCTCGCCTTGGGCCAGGCCCTCGATGTAGTTGGCGTACAGGGAGAGATCGTCCCTCAGACGGTAGACCACGCCCGCCATCGGACTGGTGCGGCTCTGGTCATAGCTGGATGAGCGCGTGCCGGTGTTGTAGGCGTAATCGGTGATCTTCAATGTCTGGTGGCGGGCGCCCACCGTCACCAGCAGTCGATCGCTCATGAAGCCCATCGTGTCGCCCACCGCCAGGCTGCGCAGCTGGATCTTGTTGGTCAGGCGAGGATCGGAGAGCGAGTTGCCGCTGATGGCACGGGCGCTCCAGTCCGGTCGGCCATGGGCGACAGGGTTGTACAGGCTGGTGGCGAGCTGATTGCTGGCGTCGAAGGTATAGCCGTTCTTGCGACGCTGTTCGTAGGCGCCCAGTGACGCCACCACCTCGTGCTTGACTGTGCCGGTGGAGAAATTGCCGCGCAGTCCGATTTCGCCGGTGATCACGCGTTCCTTGCGGGCGTTGTCGAAACGGTAGGTGTTGCCGCTGCCGTTATTGGCGGTGACGGTGAGGTTGGCCAGCGAATTGTCTTCCCTGGTCTGGCGGGCACCCAGCGCCGCCCAGCCGGTCAGGTTCTGCGTGAAGTCCTGCTCGCCACGCAGGCTGCCGAAGGTGTCCTTCTCCCGGGAATAGGACCAGGGCTGCGCCCAGTTGGTGGTGCTGTCGGCAGCTGCTGGTAGGGCCGTGACGGTGCTGGCCAGCGTCACGTTGGTGCGCGTGGCTTTCAGGTGATGGTTCTGGTAGCCCAGATCGGCCGACAGGCGCGTGTCGGCATCATGCCAGTCCAGGCCGGCCGAGATCAGGTCTTCCTTGTTGTGTTCGCGGTCGATGGCGGTGTCGCCCTGGCGGTGCGTGGCCACCAGACGCAGGCCGGTGCTGTCATCGGGCCCGAAGCGGCGGGCCACGTCGGCCGAGGCGTTGAACTGCTTGCTGTTGACCAGCCCCAGGTCCACACGCGTCAGCGGATCGTTGGGGGCACGCTTGGGCAGCAGGTTGATGGTGCCGCCGATGCCGCTGCCGCTGGGTGTGGCGCCCGTCAGGAAGGCACTGGCGCCGCGCAGCACCTCCACACGCTCGAACAGGTCGGAGGCGATGTACTGGCGGGGCAGCAGGCCGAACAGGCCGTTGTAGGCAATATCGTCCGAATACAGTAGGAAGCCGCGCACGAAATAGGTTTCCTGGAAGTTGCCGAAGCCGCGCGCCATCCGGATGGAAGGATCGTTCTGCAGCACATCAGCTACGCTCTGGGCCTGCTGGTCCTGGATCAGCTGGTTGGTGTAGGCGGTGACCGAGAAGGGCGTCTCCATCTGGTCACGCGTGCCCAGAATGCCGATACGGCCGCCACGAGCCACCTGGCCTCCGGACAGTGTCTTCGTCAGTCCGGTGGCCGAGGCATCGGCGCTGGCGCTGACCTTCACGGTGTCCAGCACGACGGGATTCGTGTCGTCGACCACGATGGCCGGTTCCGTGCCGGTGGTGGTGATGCCCTGGGCCTGGGCCAGGGGAAGGCCGAAGGCAAGGGCCACGGCGGCTGCCACCTGAAGCGGCGCTGACGGATGGTGAACAGGCAGGCCGCATGCTGATGCGGCTGCACGATGAAGAGCGACCACACGGCGCGCTCTGGAACGGGATGTCATGAGTGCCAATGAAAGGAGGGTGATTGAGAGGCGCACGTCCGGGGATGACAGCGCGAACTTTTCAGGAGACGAGCGCCAGCTGGAACGAGTATACGAAGATAAAAGAAATGAAACTGAGAATCCATTCAGTGGGAAATGTCATGTCTGGATGGATGAAAGTCTGCATGGTGCCGATGGAGGGTGGGGGTTGGATCGCTGGGTGGTTGGTATTGTTGCGTGACCACATGAGGCCGGGCTGTCGAAGGGGGCTTGCCCATCCCGACATGGGCCGAATCACGGGACATGCCTCGTCCTTCGTCAGTTTCTGGTACGATGGCGGGCTTCAGACATCGATTTCTGGCCCCCCGGCGTATCCGGGACACGTCGCTTTGCGTGTCCAGTGCGCCCATGCAAGGCACGCCCTGTGCCTTCTCCGGTTGGCGTCGATGCAGGTACGCAATCCGTCAACCCCGTCGGGGCAAGAGGCCCCGCCCACGTCATCGCCAGATTCCCGGATCCCTCCGGAAGATTTTCATCCTGGTCCTGCCGCGACCCGGCGCCTGTCATGGCGTTCGCCCGGCATGCCCCGCGTCCGTCTGCTGCGTACACGGACCGCGCCTGCGATGACGTTGCCATTCACTTTCATGACCATGACTCAGCACGAGAAGAACGACGAGCAGGACAAATCCGTCGAGAACGTGGCGGCCCAGACCGCCGAAGACATGGCGCCGGCCCAGGATGCCGCGCCTGCGAAGAAGACCACGAAGCGCACGAAGGCCGCTTCCACCCCCAGCCACGAGGACGAGACCGACGATCGGGACGACGAGGCACGCCTTGCCGATGAAGACGAAGCGGACGAGGACGCCGACTTCGATGATGAAGACGACCTGGATGATGATGAATCCGACGAGGATGACGAGGACTTCGACCCGGCGGATGATGATTCTGACGACGACGACGACGACGACGACGACGAAGACGAAGACGAAGACGAAGACGAAGACGGGGCGGGTGACGCCGATTCGGACGACGATGGGGAAGACGAGGACGACGAGCCTGCACCGCTGCATGCGGACCCCTTCGTCGAGGCCACCGATTCGAGCTTTGCCGAGCTGGGGCTGATCGAGCCACTGGTGCAGGCCCTGCAGCGCCTGGACATCATTCATCCGTCGCCCGTGCAGGCGCAGGCCATTCCGGTGCTGCTGGCCGGCAATGATCTGGTGGCTTCGGCGCCCACCGGTACCGGCAAGACGGCCGCCTTCCTGCTGCCGGCCCTGCAGGGCGTGGCGCTGAATGCGCAGGAGCGTGCTGCCGAGCGTCACGACGCGGGCGACGATGATGAGGACCACCGTGGCAAGCGGGGCAAGGGGCGTCGTCCGGCCCGTCCGACCTTCGGCCCCTCCGTGCTGGTGCTCACGCCCACGCGCGAGCTGGCCCAGCAGGTCACGCGCACCAGCCACGCGCTGTCGCGGTTGCTGCCGCGCACCAGCACCGTCTGCATCACCGGTGGTTCCTCGTACTTCCATCAGGCACGGGCACTGGCCATGCCGTACGAGGTGCTGGTGGCCACGCCCGGCCGTCTGATCGACCAGCTGGAAAACGGCAAGATTGATCTGTCGCGCCTGAAGATGCTGGTGCTGGACGAGGCCGACCGGATGCTGGACATGGGCTTCTCCGACGATGTGTTCCGCATTGCCGAAATGCTGCCGACCGAGCGCCAGACCGTGTGCTTCACCGCCACCGTCTCGCACGACGTTCGCAACCTGGCCGACAAGCTGCTGAAGGATCCTCAGTGGCTGACCGTCGAGCGCAGCGAAGAGGCGCTCACGCCGATCGATGACCACGTGGTCTATGTCGACAATCCGGGACACCGTGGCCAGCTGCTGCGCGCCTGCCTGAACGACACCGGCCTTGGGCAGGCGATCGTCTTCACCGCCACCAAGCGTCAGGCCGAGGAGCTGTCCGAGGAACTGCAGGGCGAAGGCTTTGCCGTGGATGCGCTGCATGGCGACATGAACCAGCGCGAGCGTACCCGGGCACTGAACCGCCTGCGTCAGGGGGAGTGCCAGGTGCTGATCGCCACTGACGTGGCGGCCCGCGGCATTGACGTGTCCAGTCTCACCCACGTCATCAACTATGAGCTGCCGCGCGTGGCCGAAGACTACGTGCACCGCATCGGCCGGACCGGTCGGGCCGGCGCCAGTGGCCAGGCCATCTCCTTCGTGGGCCGCGAGGACGTGATCCCGCTGCGCAAGATCGAGCATTTCCTGGGGCGCCACATTCAGGTCAGCGAGTTCCCGGGACTGGAAGCCCAGTTCAAGCCGCAGCCCTTCAAGAAGAAGCACAAGAAGAAGGAAGCCCGTCGCGAAGGCTACGGCAAGCCGCGTTTTGGCGGACGTGGCCGGGATGATCGGCGCGGTGGCGACCGCGAATACCGGGGCCGTGGCTTCCAGGGACGGCATGACCGTGATGGTGCGCAGGGTCCGCGTGACCGGGACGAGCGCCGTGCTGAACGCAGCTTCGGGCGTCGTGACGACTTCCGGGGCGGTCAGGACGGCTATAGGGATCGCAAGCCCTGGCCGCGTCGCGACGGTGAAGGCTTCGGGCCGCGTCGCCACGACGGTGAGCGCTGGAGCGAGGATCGTCCGGGGCGCCGTTTCGGCGGTGACGAGGACCGTCGCGGCGGCTGGAGAGGTCGCGAGGACCGTCCGCAGGACGGCGCGCGCGGCTTCCGCCCGGAAGGCCGTGATGGCGAAGGCCGGCGCGAGCGTCCGTGGAACAACGATCGGCGCGAAGGCCGCGGTTGGGATGCACCTCGCGGTGAACGCGGCGAGGGCGGACAGCGTGAGCGTCGTCCCTTCGACCGTGACCGTCGCGAGGGCGGCCGTGCCTGGGAAGACCGGGGTGATCGTGGTGGCTGGAACCGGGATCGGAACAACGAGTCCCGCGGATTCCGCGGTGATCGCGGTGACTGGAAACCGCGTCGCGACGGTGAAGGCCAGGAACGCCGCAGCTTTGGCGACTGTCCGGGCTGGAAGGAACGCAAACCCTGGGAGGGCGGTGATCGTCGGGATGGCGAGGGACGCGGCAACCGGGGCTTCGGCCGGCGTGACGATGCCGGCTGGCGTGGCCGTGACGACCGTCGGGGCGGCCCGGATCGCGGTGGCCGCTTCGGTGATCGTGATGCCCGCGGCGGTGCCCGCAAGCGTGGCCCGGCTACGCTGGATCCGGACCGTGCCTTCCGGCAGGCCCGCGACGAAGGCAAGGATGACTGATCCTGCCTGAAGTTCGCAGGCCGTGTGAGGCCGTGCAGGCGCATATGTCTGCACGGTCCGAGCGGTTCCCTATCTCTGAAATGCCCCTGTTCCGGAGTGCCCGGCAGGGGCGTTTTTCTTTTACGACTTCAGCAGAACGGCTACGAATTATTTTTGAATTGCTACAGTTGGAGCGAAATGGATACCGTGCTTTCGTGCTCCTGCGGGAGAAACGGCCAATGACGGAACCCTGGGCTGAAACACGGAGGGCCGCAAGGGGCGGTGCTGTTTCGCGTCGGGGAATGGTCAGGGGGTCACGGTCGATATAATCGTCAATATCGAGACCTGTCCCACGGAGCGCCCATGCCAGCCCCCGTCGCCAGTACGCCTGTCATGTTCGGCAGGTTGCCCACCGTGCTCGTACCGGGGCTTCTGTGCACGCCCCAGCTCTTCATGGCGCAGCTGCCGCTGTTCTGGACGCAGGGCTCGGTGACCGTGGCCGACACCACGCGGCACGGCGAGATCGGGGCCATGGCGCGGGCCATTCTGGCCGATGCGCCGCCGGTCTTCCGGCTGGTGGGTCTGTCCATGGGCGGCTATCTGGCCTTCGAGATCCTGCGGCAGGCCCCGGAGCGGGTCGGTGAGCTGGTGCTGTTCGACACCTCGGCCCGAGCCGATACCGACGAGGTTCGCGAGAATCGCCTTCAGATGATCCGGATGGCACAGAACGGTGGCTTCGGTCGGATTCCGTCGATGTTCCCGAGGCTGGTGGCGCCCGGACGCGTGGATGATCTGCAGCTGGCGGCCCTGGTGGAGGGCATGCGCCAGGCGGTGGGTGCCGAGGGTTTCGTGCGCCAGCAGATGGCCATCCTGGGCCGTCCTGATTCCCGGCCGCTGCTGGCCAAGATCGACTGCCGCACGCTAGTCGTGGTGGGTGAGGGCGATCAGCTCACCCCACCGGCCCTGGCACAGGAGATTTCTTCCGGCGTGCCCGGCGCAAAGCTGGCCATCATTCCGGGGGCTGGCCACCTGGCGCCGATGGAGCGGCCCGAGGCCGTCAATGCCGTGCTGCAGCGCTGGCTGTCCCAGGCCTGAGCCCGGTCTGAGTTTCCGGCCCTGAACGGTACGCTGCCCCGGATGTCTCATCCGGGCCACGGCTGCTGCGGTTGCTTGCCAGGGTGGGGGCATCCAAGGTAAACGGGAAGACCCTTGCCCCGTTCCTGTCAGCATGCCCCAGCCCGACATCGCTCCCGGTTTCATCGTCATTCACGGCAACCAGTCCGAGACGCTGCGCGACCTCATCTGCGACTGGATGCGGGCCCATCCGCTGGCCCCGCTGGAAAATGAAGTCATCCTGGTGCAGAGCAACGGCATCGCGCAGTGGCTCACGCTGTCGCTGGCGGCTGATCCGGTGCCTGTCGATGCGGGGCGTCCCGCGTTCGACGGGCGCGGGCTGGGCATTGCGGCCGCCATCGACCTGCAGCTGCCGTCCCGTTTCATCTGGCAGGCCTACCGGGCCGTGCTGGGTGAGGATCAGGTGCCGGAACGGTCACCCTTTGGCAAGGATCTGCTGACCTGGCGACTGATGCGGCTGCTGCCCGCGCTGGTGGCAAGGCCGCAGACACAGGCGGTCTTCGAGCCGCTGCGGCGTTTTCTGGAAGAGGATCCGCAGCTGCGTCGGCTCCACCAGCTGTCAGCCCAGCTGGCTGACCTGTTCGACCAGTATCAGGTCTACCGGGCCGACTGGCTGGAGGATTGGGCCCACGGGCACGATCGGCTGCGGGATTCGCGCGGGCTCGGTCGAGGCAACATCAGGACACCGAACGCCACGGAAACGCAGGGCCTGCCTTTGCCGGATCAGGCTGGCAAGCCCCTGCCGGAAGACGCACGCTGGCAGCCGCTGCTCTGGCGGGAGCTGCTGGCCGATGTGGGCCCCGAGGCGGCCGGGGACAATCGCGCCACGATCCACCAGCGCTTCATCGACGCCTGCACGTCTCCCGATGCCGAACGGCCTGCCGGGCTGCCGCGCCGCGTGGTGGTCTTCGGGATCTCGGCCATGCCCCGCCAGGCGCTGGAGGTGCTGTCGGCCTTGGGACGCTGGTGCCAGGTGCTGATGTGCGTGCAGAACCCGTGCCGCCATTACTGGGGCGACATCGTGCCCGAGCGGGAGTGGCTGGCGGGCCTGCGCCGCCGGCACGCCCACCGCCCGGGCATCGATCCGGCACTGTCCCACCTGGCTGCGCATGGCCAGCCGCTGCTGGCCGCCTGGGGGCGGCAGGGGCGGGATTTCATCGGTCTGCTGACCCAGTACGATGAGGAGCAGGGGGCTGCCGAGACGCGTCTGCTGGCCATTGACCGGCGGGCGGACATCTTCATCGATCCTGAGCCGGCCGATACGTTGCTTCTGCAGCTGCAGCAGGACATCCTCGATCTGGCGCCGCTGGCCGAGACGCGCAGCCGCTGGCCGGCGGTCGATCCCCGGCGTGACCGCTCCATCCGCTTCCAGATCTGCCACAGTGCGCAGCGCGAGGTGGAGGTGCTGCATGACCAGCTGCTGGCAGCCTTTGCAGCGGATCCCACGCTGCAGCCGCGGGACGTGATCGTGATGGTGCCCGACATCGCCACCTATGCGCCGCACATCCAGGCGGTGTTCGGGTTGTATCCGCCGCAGGACCCGCGCTTCATTCCGTTCTCGATGGCCGACCAGCAAAGCCGCAGCCACGAGCCGCTGCTGGCCGCCGTGGAGTTCCTGCTGGATCTGCCGCAGGCGCGCCTGTCGGTGTCCGAGGTGCTGGACCTGCTGGAGGTGTCGTCCTTGCAGCAGCGTTTCGGCATCGAGGCCGAACAGTTGCCGCAGCTGCGCGGCTGGATCGAGAAGAGCGGCATCCGCTGGGGACTGGACCCTGCGCAGCGGCAGTCGCTGGAACTGGACGATGCCGTGGCGCAGAACAGCTGGTGGTTCGGACTGCAGCGCATGCTGCTGGGCTATGTGGCGGGCCATACCGGCACGTGGTCGGACATCGAGCCGCTGGACGAGATCAGTGGTCTGGACGGCGAGCTTCTGGGCAGGCTGCTGGCCCTGGTGCGCGCGCTGCAGGACACCTGGCAGGATGTGCGCAATCCCGCCACGCCGCAGGAATGGGGCGTGCGGCTGCAGGCCATGCTGGACCGCTTCTTCGTGGCCGATGAGGGGCGCGAGGGCATCCTGCTGATGCGCCTTTCCGAGGCCTTGCAGCAATGGCTGGACGATTGTGCCGAGGCGCGCATGGACCTGCCGCTGCCCCTGTCCGTGGTGCGGGAGCACTGGCTGGCCAGCTTCGACGACGAAGGACTGGGGCGGCGATTCTTTGCCGGGGCCGTCACCTTCGCCACGCTGATGCCGATGCGAGCGATTCCGTTCCGGCACGTGTGCCTGCTGGGCATGAACGACGGCGATTTTCCGCGCTCGCGCCAGCCGGCGGACTTTGACCTGATGGGCAACGATTATCGACCGGGCGACCGTTCGCGCCGTGAGGATGATCGCTATCTGTTCCTGGAAGCACTGCTGTCGGCACGCGAGCAGCTCTCCATCAGCTGGGTGGGGCGCAGTGTCCATGACGACTCACCCCGTCCGCCTTCCGTGCTGGTGGCGCAGTTGCGTGACCATATCGTTGCCGGGTGGCGGCTGAACGGGCGTGACGAGGAGACGGGTGCGGCACTGCTGGAGGCGCTGACGACCCAGCATCGCCTGCAGCCCTTCAGTCGGGCGTATTTCGTGCGCGATGGTGCTGCGGATTCCACGCGGGCGGGAGATGACGATCTCTTCAGCTATTCGAACGAATGGCGAAAGGCGCTGCAGCAGGCCGAGATGGGGCATGCCGACCACGCTTCGGAAGGGGCCGAGGTTGAAAGCGATGTCGCGGAAAATGCGGTGAACGCCACGTCGGTATCCGGCTCTGCACGATGGCCGATGCTGCCCCCTGCCGAGTGGCCCGAGGAACTCACGCTGGAGGAGCTGACGCGCTTCCTGAAAAGGCCGGTCGCGTACTTCTTTCGCAAGCGCCTGGATATCCACTGGCAGGACGAGGATGCAGTGGTGCCCGATCATGAGCCGTTCAACCTGGATGGTCTGCAGCAATGGCAGCTGCAGGCCGATCTCATCGCGTCGCAGCAGCATCGGGTTGCGGTGACGCTTTCGTCCCCAGGCGCGGCAACTGAAGAATCCGGTTCCACCTCCGGGTTGAAGGAGGATCTTGCCGACGTGCTGGCCGAGGAGCGTGCACAAGCACTGAAGCGTTTTGCCCGTGCCGGCCAGCTGCCGGTGGGCGCCTTCGGCGAACTGATGCGCGAGAAGCTGGATGCACCGATGGCGGAGATGTTCGAGACCTATCTGCAAGAGATCGGTCGCTGTCCGACCGTGTTGCCGGATGAGGCGTTTCTGTGGCCTGAACAACCGTCGGTGTCACCCCCGGTCGTCGGGACGCTGAATCATCTGCGTGCCGGCTCGGATGGCGAGCGCGTGCGGCTGCTGATCAGTGCCAGTAATCTGGTCAATAAGGGAAGCGGGAGGAAAGCGTCTTCCGGCAAGGGGTCAAGGTCCTCATCCGGAGGGGGCAAGGACAGCAGCTATCGCTACGACAAGCTGCTGGACTACTGGGTGCATCACGTCGCCGGCAATCTGTCGAGAAAGCCGCTTCGGACACGAATCATCGGCAAGGAAGGCAGCACGGTCGAGCTGATGCCGCTGGATCGGGAGGCGGCGCTGACGTACTGGCAGGACCTGCTGCAGGCCTGGAACCTGGCCTGCCGTCGGCCGCTGCCACTGGCGGCCAAGACGGGGTTCGCGTGGATATTCGGTGGATCGTCCGAGGATCCTGCCAAGCGCCAGCAGGCGGCGCAGGCCGCTTATGAGGGCAGCGAGAGCGGATTTGGAGGCGCGGGTGAGTGCCAGCGGGATGAGTATCTGATGCGTGCCTATCCGGATTTCCAGGCGCTGGAGGGGGACGGTGAGTTTGCCCAGTGGGCCGAGCGGCTGTTGCAGCCGCTGGCAGACGCCGTCGTCAGGAAGGGCGCAGCATCGCGCCATGAGGAATCCGGTGAAGGAGATACCCATGGTGAATGAACAGGGGCCGGGGATGACGGATGCCGGAAAAGCCGGAATGTCCGGGAACGGATACGCTGAGGGGGCTGCTGCCGTGCGGCCGGAGCAACCCCGGCGAGTCGATCCGCTGCATTTTCCGCTGTGGGGAAGCCGGCTGATCGAGGCCAGCGCCGGCACCGGCAAGACCTACACGATCGCAGCCCTGTACCTGCGGCTGGTACTGGGACACGGTGAGCGTGGCACCGCGAGTCTTGATGCGGCGTATCCGCCCGACGTGGACATGGGGTTTCTTGAAGGGGCCAAACTGCCCGAGGCGGTCACGGCATTCCGCGAAGCGCTGACCCCGCCGAAGATTCTGGTGGTGACCTTCACCGAAGCGGCCACGCTGGAACTGCGGGATCGCATCCGAGCGCGGCTGGCCGAGGCCGCGGCATTCTTCCGGGCCAGCGCCGAAGCCGTCGAGGCGGGAGCAGGTCTGGATGTCATGGTACCGGGGAGCGTTCCTGATCAGGATCTCGTTGGTGGGCAGCTCGCGCCGGATATCGCCTCGGCCGGGGATGACCTTGCCGTACTGCCGAAGGCCGATCCTTTCCTGCAGGGTCTGCGTGATGCCTATCCGGCCTCCCAATGGTCCGAGCGGGCACATACCCTGCAGCTGGCCGCAGAGTGGATGGATGAATCGGCCATTTCCACCATCCATGGCTGGTGCAACCGCATGTTGCGTGAGCATGCCTTCGACAGCCGCGGGCTGTTCAACCAGACGCTGAGCACCGACACGTCGGAGCTGCTGGCCGAGGCCTGCCGTGATTACTGGCGCAATTTCTGTCAGGGCCTGCCGCTGGAGGCTGCCCGAGTGCTGCAGGGCTGGTGGGATGACCCGGATGCGCTGCAGAAGGAAGTGCAGAGCCTGCTGTCCGATCTGGACGCGTTGTCCGGTGAGGGACGCTCGCCGGCCGAGGCCATCGGCGAGGCACAGCAGCAGCGCAGACAGCAGCTGCAGGCGCTGAAGGCCCCATGGCGGGAGGGCTGGATCGACGAGCTGGGGGCCATGCTGGATGCCGGGCGGGAAAAGCCTGCCACCTCACGCAGGGGCAAGGGAGGGGCCGAGCCGGTGTCGGAAGCACGACCTGAACAGGCATTTCCGATCGGCTGGCTCAATGGCAGCAAGGTGAGAACCAACAATCAGGCCCAGTGGTTGCAGCTGCTGCGTGACTGGGTGGACGATGCCGACATGGCAAAGCCCGGACTGTCCGAGACGGCCATGAATCGCCTGACGCCGGATGGCCTGCGCGACGCCTTTGGCAAGGATGCCGATGCCCAGGATCCTGCGCTCGTGGCCATGCTGGACCATCCGGCGCTGGCGGCGATGGCGGCCCTGCCAGGGAAGCTGGCAGCGCTGCCGGATGGGCGTCAGGCGACGCTGCTGCATGCCGCACGCTGGATCGAGGCGCGCTATCGCAGGGCACGTGACCAGAGAAGCGAGATGAGCTTCGATGACCTGCTGCGACAGCTGGCGCAGGCACTGGCATCAGAGGGTGGAGAGCGGCTGGCCGAACGGATCCGGACGCAGTTTCCGGTAGCGATGATCGATGAATTCCAGGATACCGATCCGGTGCAGTACAGCATCTTCGACCGTGTCTATCGGGTGGAGAAGAACTGCCCGGCTCAGGCGCTGATCCTGATCGGCGACCCGAAGCAGGCCATCTATGCCTTCCGGGGGGCCGACATTCATACCTATTTGCGGGCGCGCGAGGCCACCCGAGGACGGCACTACACGCTGGACACCAATTTCCGCTCGTCGAAAGCCATGGTGGGCGCCGTCAACCATGTCTTCGAGGTGGCCGAGCAGCGCCCGGGGGGGGCATTCCGGTTCGGTGCCGTATCGGATGACGGGGATGGTGCAGGAGCAGCGGTGTCGCTGCCTTTCCTGGCGGTGAAGGCTCAAGGGCGCAAGGAAATCTGGCAGGACACGACGTATCCGGGCGGGGCTGCGCCGGCACTGGTCGCCTGGACGATGCCGGAAGATGCCGGAAACAGGTTGAATGCCAAGACGGGCCATGTATCCAAGGGAGCCTATACCGCGCATTATGCCGAGGTCACGGCACGGGAGATCGCGCGCCTGCTGCAGGCGGGGGCCGAGGGCCAGGCCGGTTTTGCCCGTCCGGTGCGTCCGGACGAACAGCACGTTCATGCGGATCAGGGGGATTCGCGCCGTGTTTCTGGCGTGCGGCCGGCCGACATCGCCGTGCTGGTCAACAGCGGCCGGGAGGCCGATGCCGTCAGAAAGGCCCTGCGTACCCAGGGTATCCGTAGCGTCTATCTGTCCGAGGATGAGTCGGTCTATGCCAGTCCGGTGGTGCCGGCGCTGCTGCGCTGGCTGCAGGCGGCGGCCGAGCCTGCCAGTGGACGGTTGCTGCGTGCGGCATTGGGTACCGCCCTGTGCGGGCTGGATGCCCTGCAGCTGGAGCGGCTGGTGCATGACGAGCTGCACTGGGAAGAGCGGGTGGCGCAGTTCCAGCGCTACCGGGAGATCTGGCGCAGCCAGGGCGTGTTGCCGATGGTCCGTCACATGCTGCAGGATTTTGGCGTGGTGCCCCGCTTGCTGGCGCAGGGGGGCGAGCGGCAGCTGACCGATCTGCTGCATCTGAGCGAGCTGCTGCAGCAGGCATCCACCCGCCTGGAGGGCGAGCACGCCCTGGTGCGTTATCTGCAGGAGCAGCGGGATGCCCCCGAAGGCGAGCGTGAGGCGCGCCGCCAGCGGCTGGAAAGTGACGATGCCCGGGTGCGCGTGGTGACGGTGCACAAGTCCAAGGGGCTGGAGTATCCGCTGGTGTTCCTGCCGTTCTTCTGCGCTGTGCGCCCGGTGGAGGCAAGGGATGCGCTGCTGCGCTGGCATGATGCGGATGGTCAGCTTCGACTGGTGCCGGGCAGGAGCGCGGATGACGAGATCGTGGCTGCAGCCGATGCGGAACGGCTGGGTGAGGATCTGCGAAAACTGTATGTGGCGCTGACGCGGGCACGTCATGCCACCTGGGTGGGCCTGGGGGCACTGGAGAA
>ERZ773068.768-NODE-768-length-16694-cov-4.503576_pt1 | contig 16694 bp, 16 predicted proteins | sample MGYA00580620_ERZ773068 | MGnify/ENA primary metagenome ERZ773068 (study PRJEB29015, sample SAMEA2737983) | human oral metagenome | biome: human oral; feature: human-associated habitat; material: dental | place: China | collected 2101 ... | reverse complement strand
GAACGATCTGCCGTCTCGCCCGGCCCGCTCACAGGAGCGAGCTCCCCAGCCGACACACGTTGTCGACGTAGTGCACGTGCCAGGGCTGGCCGCGCCACTCCTCGTACGTGAGCTCGCGAGAGCGCTCGCGCGTGCGCTCATCGTTGGCGAGCAGCAGCTCAACCAGACGGGAGCTGTCGGCGACCAGCGTGATCTCGTAGTTGAGGCCGAAGGAGCGCACGTCCATGTTCGACGAGCCGATCGCGCACAGGCTCCCATCAACGACGACGTACTTGGAGTGCAGCATCGTGGGCTTGCGGTACAGGTGGACGCGCACGCCCGCCTTCAGGAGGGGCCCGTAGTAGGAGCGCTGCGCGTGCCCCACGAGGAACTGGTCGAACTGCTCGGAGACGAAGAGATCGACCGTGACGCCGGACAGGGCTGCGTTCGTCAGGGCTGCCATGAGAGCCTCGTCGGGGATGAAGTAGGGGCTCGTGATCGACACGTGGGTGCGCGCCGAGGACACCATGGCCACGAAGGCGCGCAGGTTGGGCTCGCCCCTGTAGGCCGGCCCCGACGGGACGATCTGCATCGACGAGGCCCCGATCTCCTCCCGCCGGGCCTCGGCCCGCGTCTCCGGAGGGGCGAGGAGGGCGGGCGTCAAGACCTCCTTGCACGCGTAGTACCAGTCGACCGCGAAGACCGCCTGAACCTGGGCCACGATCGCGCCGGTGACGGCCACGCTCGTGTCCTCATACGTGATGCCCGCCCGCGCGAAGGCGGGCGTGTCGTAGTCCGGCGCGACCAGGTTGTGGGAGCCGACGTAGGCCTCGCGCCCATCGACGACGAGGAGCTTGCGGTGATTACGCAGGTCGGGGCGGCGTATCTGCCCGCGCAGAGGCGCGAAGGGCAGCATCTCGTGCCACTCGATGCCCGCCTCGGTGAGGCGTCGGCGGAAGTCCCGATGCCCGGGGATCGTGCGCATGCCGTGGTGGTCGACCAGGAGGCGCACCGTGACCCCGCGCCCCGCGGCGCGCGCGAGGGCCTCGTAGAAGGGAGCCGTGTACTCGTCCCACGAGGTCTGGTAGTACAGGGCGTTGACGTGGTGGGTGGCGCCGTCGACGCTGGCGGCCATCGCACGGAAGGTCTGTGCCGTGTCGTTGTAGAGGCGGGTGACGCGTCCGCTGGAGGCCGGGAAGCCGCTGAGCTCACCCGTCATGCGCATGAGGGCGCTGGCCGGGCCCTCGACGCTGGGCGACGCCTCGTCGGACTCGGGTTCGGGGGGAACCGAGGCGGCGAGGATGCTATCGACGAGGGAGCGGGCCTCGGGATCGTCGTCGAGGCGACGCCCCATCGCCCACCACGAGCCGAACACGACGTAGAGGGGAACGCCCACGAAGGGCATCAGGAAGATGAGGAGCAGCCACGCCGTCGACGTGGCGGCGCGCCGGTGCTTCGGCACGACACCGAGGGCGACGACGCGGATGGCAAACTCGACGGCCCCGAGGAGGAGCCACGCCCACAGCGGCGGTTCGGGGGGTGGCGCAAACATGTGTCTATGGTACAAAGCGCGCCAGGTCCTGGGCCGCCCAGCGCTGCCAGTGCGGCGCGTAGGTCGCGCCATCCCGGGCCAGTGCCCGGCGGCGACGCTCGGCCTCGCCGGGGTCGGCCAGCCAGATCGTCAGGTCCGCGTCCGCCTCGACGGCGCCGCAGCCCTCGATGATCGTGGGCCTGGCCGGGACCCTCCTGGTCCGCCCCACCGCGTCCGCCTCCCAGTCCCACGCGACGTACGAGGAATCCCTGCCCGCGCGCAGGTCGGCCGCGATGGCGCGCGCGACGCGCGCTCCGGCGTCCAGGCCGTCCCAGCCGGGGTACCAGTCGTCCATGTGGAGAACCTGCCACGTCGAGTCGGCGGCGGCGAGGGCTCGGGCGAGGGTGCTCTTGCCCGAGCCCGAGTATCCGTCGACCGTGACGACGGGGACGCGCGTCACAGGCCCGGACCCGCCCGCAGGCTGCTTTTGCGCGACCTGGGCGCCGAATCGGCGACGGAGCGCGCGCAGGAGCGGGGCGAGGCGGCGCGAGGCCTCCTCGGGTGCGACACCCACCGGGATGGTGATGGCGCGCCTGCCGCCAGAGCGCGAGCTCGTCCACGCCTGAGGTGTCATCGGCCTACCGGGGCGAAGGTGCCCGTCCAGATGCTCACGCCGAGCGCGATCACGGGAATGGCGAGGGCGACGACCATGAGGACCGCGTCGGCGCCGCGCATGCGGGAGGGGCGCGCCCACGTGCGCGCGCCCGCCGCGCCGAAGCCTCGGGCCTCCATGGTGGTGGCGAGCTTGCCGGAGCGGCGCAGCGCAAAGACCAGGAGCGAGAACGCTCCCCTCAGGAAGGAGCGGACGCGGGAGGCGTCCCCGACGCCGCGGGCGCGCCGCGCACGCTCGAGGGCCTTCCAGTCGGCGGCCATGAGGGAGGTCATGCGCGCACCCGCGAGGGCGGCGAGCACGGGCCGGGCGGGCAGGTGGAGGATCTGCGCCAGCCCGTCACCCATGTCGGTCGGGTCGATGCGGTCGAGAAGCCCGATCGCGGGAACAACCATGGCGCACATGCGCAGCGCGATACCCAGGGCCAGCCAGGCGGAGTGCTCGGAGACCACGGCGGGCCCACACTCCCAGAACACCCGTCCTCCCGGCGCCCCATACAGGAGCATGGAGAGGGCCGCGAGGGGCGCGGCCACCAGGAGCGGCGTGGCCTTGAGAGCGAAGCTGCGCAACGAGACCCCCGACAGGGGGAGCAGGACAAGCTCAAGGGCAAGGGCGAGGGCCGCGCTGACCGGGTCGATCGAGGCGAGCAGGGGCGTCGTCGCAACCAGGAGGGCGAGCACGCGGGCCACGGGGTTCGTATGGCGCAGCAAGCCACGAAGCCCACTCCGCCGAGTCTTCGCCGATTCTGCGCGCCCACCACGGGCGTTGTCGGCGCGGGAGGCATCGGCCTCGTCCCCGGAATCCTTGGACGCGCCACGGCGTCCCAGCTCACCCAGGTCGATGACTCGGTCACCCATGGCCGCCACGAACGCGGGATCGTGGGTGATGGACACCAGGGTGACCCCGCGGGCGAGGGCTCCGCGCAGCAGGCGGACGAGGCCCAGCCACGTTCCCCGATCCTGCCCAAAGGTGGGCTCATCCAGGATGAGCAGCTCGGGGGCGCTGATGAGCGCGGTTGCCACGGAGAGGCGCCGCTTCTCGCCTCCCGACAGGGTCATGGGGTTGGCGCGGGCCAGGGCGGATAGGCCCAGGGCCTCCAGATGTTCCTCGACGAGGGGGCCGATCTCCTCCTCGTCGAGGCCCGCCGCGCGAGGCCCGATCGCGAGCTCGTCGGCGACCGTGGAGGCCAGGAACTGGTACTCGGGCTCCTGAAAGACCATGGAGACACGCCCGAGGAGGCGGCGGCTGGTCCACGCGTGCGGGTCGCCGCGCTCTCCGTCAGCGGTTGCTATCTCGACGGCGCCCGCGATGGGGGGCAGCAGGCCGGCGAGGGTCAGGGCGAACGTCGACTTTCCCGCGCCGTTCGCGCCGACGATGCAGGTCGACACCCCGCGTTCAATCGACACGTCGATCCCGCGGCGCACGGGGGCGGCAGGGTCGTATCCGATCGTCAGATCGTTCGCGCGCGCAATCGTGCGTGCGGCCGCGGACGGCGGGGGCGCCTCCCGATCCCTCGATTCCGGGGAGGGCAGCGGCCCGGCCTGGGCGGCGACGTCATCGCCGGGAAGCCAGATGCCGCAATCGCGCAGCTCCCGACCGCGCTGCTTGAGGACCTCGTCCAGGGGTCCGTCGGCCGCGATCCCGGAGTCGGCGACGACGATCACGCGATCAACCAGGGAGGCCCACACGTCGACCCGGTGTTCGACGACGACCAGGGTCGCGCCCGTGCGCTCCACGACCGACTCGACGGCGCGGCGAACCTCCGCAACGCCCACCGGGTCGAGGTTCGCGGTCGGCTCATCCAAGAGAAGCAGGCCCGGCCCCATCGCCAGGATGGACGCCAGCGCGAGGCGCTGCTTCTGGCCCCCCGACAGCTGCGTCGTCGGATGGTCGAGGGCGACATCCAGGCCGACGGCGTCCAGCGCGTCGCTCACGCGCGGCCAGATGTCGGCGCGAGCCACCCCCAAGTTCTCCATGCCGAAGGCCACGTCGTCGCCGACACGGGCCAGGACCACCTGGGCCTCGGGGTCCTGCATGAGCAGGCCGACGCGTCCGCGCGCACGCTCCGGAGCGACACCGTCGACGGTGAGCGTGCCGGTGGCCTCGCCCTCCTCGGCGCCCCCCAGGAGCCCGGCCAGGCCCCCCATGAGGGTCGACTTTCCCGACCCGGACGGTCCCAGCACGAGGACGCGCTCGCCGGGCGCAATATCGAGGTCGACGCCCGATAGCGCGGCCCGCTTGCGCCCCGCGTGACGCCACCCCCAGCCGCGTGCGCGCACGCGCGCGCCCTCCCCGGGCGCGGCCGACGCGTCGAGGGAGGGAAGGCGCTGGGCGGAGGCGTCCACGGCCTCGTCCCCGGACCGAGAGTCAGACAAGCTCGCGCGTCCCCCGACCGGAGGCGAAGGCATTGAGGGCGCCCGTCTTCGCGAGCGCGCCCGTCAGCGCCCAGGCGAGAACGCCCGCCAGGAAGACACCGGAGACGACTCCGCACGCCAGGTAGGAGGCGTTGTAGAGGGCGCTCTTGGTGAGGTGCCCGGCGGTGAAAAGCTCGAGGACCCACTCCAGCGCGAAGGACGCAGCGCCGGCACCGGCCACGACCCCCACGTTGTAGCGGCGGTAGGCGACCAGGGCGAAGACGATCTCGGCGCCCAGGCCCTGCGCGATGCCCGAATACAGGGTCTCCACCGCCCACTGGGAGCCCAGCCCCATGGACACGGTGGCGGCGAGCACCTCGACGAAGAAGGCGGCGCCCGGCTTGCGGATGATGTAACCGCCGAGGGTTCCGCCCAGCAGCCAGATGCCGGTGAGGAGACCGCCCAGGCCGGGGGCGATGGCCTTGAGGAACTCGTAGCCCGCGTAACCCACCTGGTTCCAGGCGACGAAGATGAGGCCGCACGCGACGCCGAGGACGGCGGCGGTGACGATGTCGATTACCCTCCAGCGGAAGGAGGTGGTGGTAGCCATGCGAATGTCGTTCCCTTCGTGTTGCACAGCGGCCACGAGGGAAGAGCCTTCCTACGCCGGTACGACCCGGATCAGGTTCTACGGTCGGGGCCTATCCCCTCTCAGCTCCCGCGGAGCTCCCGTGGCACGAACGCGAGCATAGTCACTCGCCATGCGTTCCGCTACTCATGCAGGTGAGGGCCGGTATGGGGACCCTCGCCCGTGCCGCCGTCGCCGAGAATGCCGCGGGATGCGCGACGCAGGAGGTAGTGACGATTCGCGAACGCCGCGCCGACGATGAAGACAATCCAGATGATGGAGTAGATCAGGCCGGGCCGGGTGTCGTCCCAGGCCGCCAGGATGACGCCCATGGCTCCCATGAAGGCCAGGACCACCCAAGCGCTCAGCGCGCCGCCGGGTGCCTTGAAGTGGGACGTCGCGTGCAGCTGGGGACGCTTGCGCAGGTACACCAGATAGGACACGACGATGACGACCCACACGCCCATGAACAGGGTGGCGGACACGGAAGTCACCAGGGTGAAGGCCCCCGAGATCGATCCGCCCATCCCCATGATGACGATGCCCGACAGGAGGCACACGCAGGACAGGAACAGGGCGTTGAGGGGGACGTGATGCTTGGACAGACGCGAGAACACGCCCGGGGCCTGCTCCTGGCGGGCAAGGCCGTAGAGCATGCGCGAGGTCGAGTAGATGCCCGAGTTCGCGCTGGAGGCCGCCGAGGACAGCACCACCAGGTTCACGATCGTCGCGGCGGCGCCGAGGCCGGTCAGGGAGAACATCGTGACGAAGGGGGAGGACTCGGGACTCACCTGGTCCCAGGGGGTCACCATCATGATCGCGGCCAGGGCGGCGACGTAGAAGAGCATGATGCGCACGGGAATCGAGTTGACGGCCTTGGGGAGCGTGCGGTCCGGGTCGTCGGTCTCGGCGACCGTGGTGCCCACCATCTCGATCCCGATGAAGGCGAAGAGGGCGATCTGGAAGCCTCCGAGGAATCCCGTGAAACCCTGGGGGAAGAACCCGCCGTGGGACCACAGGTTCGAGACGGCCGCGCTGGTGCCCGCCTCGTCAACGGTGCCCATGGCGACCATCGTGAAGCCGACAATCACGAGGGCGACAATGGCGACGATCTTGATGAGGGCGAACCAGAACTCCGTCTCCCCGAAGGCCTTGACGGTCATCGCGTTGAGGCCAAAGAGGAGCAGCGTCGTGGCGCAGATGGGGATCCAGGCGGGCAGGTGCGGCCACCAGAAGCGCGCGTAGCCCGTGATCGCGACCATGTCGGCGACGCCGGTGACCACCCAGCACGCCCAGTACGTCCACCCCGTGACGAACCCCGCCCACGGGCCGATCAGGTCGCGCGCGATGTCCGCGAAGGTCGCGTACTTGCGGTCGGAGAGCAGGAGCTCGCCGAGGGTGCGCATGAAGAGGAAGAGGACGACGCCGATGATCGTGTAGACCAGCAGGATGGAGGGACCCGCGACGGAGATCGTCTTACCCGATCCCATGAAGAGACCCGTGCCGATCGCGCCGCCGATGGCGATCAGCTGAATGTGGCGGTTTTTCAGCGTGCGCTGGAGCTTCTCCCCGCCGCCCCTGTCGGTATCGCTGTGCTCGACGTGCTCACCAGTCATCGTTTCCCTTTCCGCCAGGTTCCACCCACCGGGGGTGTTTTGCGCGGCCTTTGCGCGCTCTCGCGAAGTGTTTGACCCTTCAACGCTACCCTACCGGTCCGGGCGGGACCGTATCTGCCACCCCATAAGACGCGCCACTGCCCCGCCCTGTGCGGCGGGCGCGGACCTCGCGTGGCACTCCCCCACCATTCAGGTTAGGTTGACCTTATGACACGAGATCGAAAACTCGCCACCACCGAGGAGGCCTCCGCCTCCTTCCCCCTCATTTCGACGGCGACGGTTCCCACTGCGCGCCCCACCCGCTACGGCAAGCAGCTCGTGACCCACATGGCTCACAAGATCACGGGAGCATGGGACGAGGCGTCCTCCACCGGTTACCTGCTCTTCGACCGGGAGGGACCCGCGGCGGGACGCGTCGATGTCTCGTGCTCTCCGGACTCGCTGCTCTTGCGCCTGGCTTCGACGAGCGAGCGGGCGCAACACCTCGAGCACGTCGTCGGGATTCACCTGGCTCGCTTCGGCGCACGCGACTCCCTGGCCGTCTCGTGGCAGCGGATCGACGGTGGAGAGGGGACCCACCAGGGGCCCCTCACACTCGAGGAGGTCGAGGCGCACGCCCGCGCGCGAAAGGCCGCACGCCAGGCGCCGGATGGGATGCCCGAGCGGCCCGCGGGCTCGGAAAGCAACTAGGGCGAGGCGCACAGACCCCCGCGACGTCGCGGCCGCGAGGGTCTCATTCCGGCGGGGATTCCCGCGGGAACTGGCGCGGGGGGAGGGCTAGCGTCCCTCCAGGTAGTTCTTGGCGGCGACGAGGACCTGGTCCCACATGCCGATCGCGTCGTCGTATGCCTGGGAGGCCACGGCCTCGTCGTCGGACACCGACGCAAGCCCAGACTCCTCGACGTGGATGCCCACGCCGCCTCGCTCGTCCGACAGGGACACTTCGACGCGCGTCGCGTGCTCCTCCGGCAGCTCGTCGTCGGCCAGCGGATACCAGCGGAAGGCCACCACGTCCATGGGGTCCTCCTCGGCCTTTTCGATCAGCCAATCCCCCGCGTCAGGGTCGCTCACTCGGTACAGGCCGTCGTCCCCGAGGCTCACCTCGTGGTCGCCGAGAGGCCCTTCATTGACCCACCAGCCCGGCTCCGACACGAGCGCCCACGCGGCCTCGATGTCGCAGTTCACGACCACGTCGGCCTCGACGCGATCCCGGTCGTTCTCTACGTCGGCGTCGGACGTCACACCAAAGATGCTCATACATCAACGGTACCTTTTTGTGCGCTCCCCGTCACGCGAACAACGCGGGGAAAACCACCTCACGCCACGCGGAGCGCGCGAGGCCGCGGCCGACCCAAGGGAGGGGCATGCTGGCCGCGGCCTCGCGTGAGAAGGGTCAGGCAAGCCGCGTGATGCGGTAGCGCCAGTCGACGGGGCCCACCTCGAGGGTCTCCACGCGGTAGTGCTGCTCGGAGTCCTGCAGGTGAGCGAACAGCGGCTCAGGCTGGTGGGGCGCGCAGATCTGCAGGTTCTCACCCACGGGCAGCGCGTCAACCGCCGCGAAGAGGACGGCGTGCCGCACGACGCGGGGGATCGAGTGGATGACCAGCTCGTCGGCTCCGGGGGCGTGGATCACTCCGGCTCCGCCCGGGTGCGCGTTGCCCTCGGCGTGTCCGCCCCCGCCGCAGCCGCAGCTTCCCGCCGTGGAGGCGATGGGTTCCGCGGCCATCTCGTGGGCGCGCTTGCCGTGCCCGTGGCCGTGGCCGCCACAGCCGCAGCCTCCCTCGGTGGGAGTAGTGTTCGCGTCTACCAGTTTGAACGTCTGGCGGTCAGTCATGTCTCTTCCTTCGCTCGTGCGGCCCCCGCGAGGCCATGTGGGTAAACCTCACCCAGTGTAGGGTCGCCTCATGGGCGGGCGCATGTTCACTCGCGCGGCGCACGGTCACCTGATGAGGAACTCAGCCTCCACCTCGACGCTGACGTTGAGCGGCAGGGCGGCAACGCCGACGGCGCTGCGCGCGTGCTGGCTGCCGAAGACCTCTCCGAAGAGCTCGGAGGCGCCGTTGATGACTCCGGCCTGCCCGTAGAAGTCGGGGCGCGAGGACACGAAGCCGACGACCTTCACGACGCCGGCGAGGTTGTCAACCCCTCCCGCGACCGCCGCCGCCGCGGCAAGGGCGTTGAGCGCGCAGACGCGCGCCGCGTCCTTGGCGTCCTCGGGATCAGCCCCGTCCTCGCCGACCGCGCCGATGCACACGGGTTCGCCGTCCACGACGGGAATCTGGCCGGATGTGCGCACGACGCCGCGGTCGATGACGGCGGGAACGTAGGCGGCGACGGGCGTGGCGACGGCGGGCAGCTCGATGCCGAGTTCGGCGAGCTTCTCGGAGGGGAGCATGGGGATCCTTTCGTTGTCCGTGACGAGGCGTGGGCCTCGTCCGTTGCATCCAGTGTAGGTGCGCTCTTCCCGGGGGGGCGATCAACTGGGGTGCGGGCGTGAGATCACGGAGCGGGCCTCGTCGGTGAGGACTCACCGCGCGCGCCCCGCGTGTCGACAATCACGCGGGGCACACTCTATTCAGGAGGCTTCAGCCCTGGGGTGCGGCCGGGGGTTGACCACCCTGACCCGGACCGCCCGCCGGGGGCTGTCCACCTGCCGGGGGCTGTCCGCCTGCTGGCGGCTGTCCGCCCATCCCCATGCCGCCCTGGCCTGCGGTCGCCTCGGTGGCGTTTCCATCGACGCTCACCGTGTAGGTGGCACCGTTGGTCATGCCCGAGGTCGAGTAGATGACGTTACCGAAGGCCTTGAGCGAGGTGTACGCGCCGAGCGTTGTGCCCGCCGAGTCGGTGATCGTCACCGTGGATCCTGCGGAGCCGGTCGCGGATGCGGAGACCCACCCCTGGCCGTCGGTCGTGGTTGGCGTCTCAACCATCTCATTGGTGGCGAAGGCGATGACCGTGCCACCCGTGATGCTCATGGTACCGTTGCTGTCGAGGCTGGAGTTCGCGCCGGATGCCGGACCGTACACGGTGGTCTCTCCGCCGCTGATGGTCAGCGATCCGTTGGAATCCAGGCCGTCCCCGTTCGCGTTGACGGTGATGGTGCCGCCGGTGATGGTCAGCTGCTCGCCGGTGTCCTCCATGGTTCCGCCGCCGTCACCCATGCCACCGGGGCCCATCTGTGCGGCCGCCTCGCCCGAGGTCGTGGCCTCGCTCGTCTCCGCGCTCGCCGTGTCCGAGGCGGTCTCGGCCGTTGCGGCCAGTCCCTCCTCGACCGTGATCGAACCCGAGGCGTTGATGCCGTCGTCTGTGGAGGTCAGGTCGATCGTGCCGCCCGCGATCGTGATGAGTCCGCCTTCGAGGGCCTCGTTCGACTGCGTGACGGTGACATCCGCGCCGTCCAGGACAGCGGCGACCTCGGTGTGGACGCCGTCGTCTCCGGAGGCGGCGGTGATCGTGCCGGAGCTGAGGCGCAGGACTCCGTTGGAGTGGATGGCGTCGTCGCCGGAGTCCACGTCAATGGTGCCTCCGTCGACGATGACGTACGTTGACGCCTTGATGCCCTTGGTCGAGCCCGTGGAAGGCTTGCTGCTCGCCGCTCCCCCGCCCGAGGTGATCGACAGGGTTCCGCCGGTCACGATGGCGTCGGTGGAGGCGTCAATGCCGTCGCCTCCCGAGGTCAGGGTGAGCACCCCGCCCGAGATGTTCACGTAGCCCTTGGTGTCGTCGTCCTGGTCGGACTTGAGGGCGTCGCCACCGGAGGTGACCGCGACGGTGCCGCCCGCGACCGTCAGAGAGTCCTTGCCGCGCAGGCCATCATCCGAGGCGGTCGCGTTGATCGTCCCACTCAGGACATAGAGGTCGTCCTTGGAGGTGACCGCGTCCGAGGCGCCGGAGGTCACGTTCAGGGTGCCGCTGCCGGTGATCGTCAGGTCCATGTCCGCGTAGATCGCGGCATTGGCATCCTCCGTACCGTCGTAGCTTCCGTCGGTGACCGTCGAGGTTCCCTCCAGGGCCAGGACAAGGTCGTCGCCGCTGGTCGCCTCAATCGCCGCACCCGTGGAGGAGGTGATGGTCGCGTTGTCCAGGATCAGGACAACCCGGTCCTTGGAGCCCGCGGCGACGACAACCTTTCCGTCGAAGGACCCGCTCAGGCGGTAGACGCCGGCCGAGGAGATAGTCAGGACGCCGTCGCTTGCCGACACTGCCGCCGACGACGACGCGGCGGTCGTGCCGCTCAGGGTCACGTCAACGGCGTCGGAGGCCTTCCAGTCGCTGTCTTCCACGTGCGAGGCCTCCGCGTTGGCCGCCAGCGCGTCGCTCGCCGTGGGGGGCGCGGTCGTGTCGCCGTTGCTTCCGGCGGCCGCGGCTGTGGCGGCGGCGTGCCTGGAGGAGGCCAGGCCGGAGGAGCCGCAGGCTCCGAGCGCGAGCGCGCCAACGAGGGCGATCGCGCCGATCGTCCGCGCGGGGGTCATGATTTTCTTCAGGGCTTTCATTGTCTATCTCTTCCTTCACTCAATCGGTCTCGTGTCGTGGCAGCGGGGCTCGGGCTGGCAAAGGCTCGGCCGGATCGCGCGTCTGGGTCGCGTCGCTCAGGCGGCAGCCGCCAGAGGCGAGGGGCGGGTGGCCGCGCGGTCGATCACGTACTCCGGGAAGTAGCGCTCGAGGGTGCGGTGCCACTTGTTGGCGGGCAGATCGTGCATGGCGGCCATCGCGGTGCCGTACTTGGAGATCTTCACGGGGCGCACTCCCTGCTCCCACAGCAGGTGGTCAACGACCGATGGGGTGGCTCCCGACTTGGTTTCGATGATGACCAGGTCTCCTCCGCTCACGCGGGTGCCATCGGTGCGCAGGGAGTGCCACTCCAGGCCGGTATCCACGGTTGCCCGCCCCTCCCCGTTGGGTAGAAGCAGGGTGTTGCGCTCATACGAGCCTTCCAGGACCGGCTCGAGAACCGGGACGAGGTTGGCATAACCCGTTGGTTCGACCCTGTCGGTCACCCACCGGCGCCGCTCTCCCGCCAGCGGCGCCCCGGCCTCGTCGGGCGAGATCGTCATGCGCTTCTTGACGGTCGTTTTGCGAGCGCCGCGAGTCTTCACCTCCAGGAAGGAGGCACCCGAGGAGAGGTAGCGGCGGGAGCGGACCTTGAAGCGGCGGCGACGCTTGAGCGCGGTCAGCAGGTAGGAGTCCATGTTCGGCGTGTCGTAGTAGGTGGAGGCGTACCCCTGGGAGACGCGCCGACCTGTAGGACCCGCGTGGCCTCGGGCAGGTGGCTCAGGATAGCCGAGGCACGGTCGTGCTCCAGCGCATACTTGCGGTCCACGCGGGTGAGCATGGAGGCGCGCTCGTTGAGTTCGGTCAGGCCGATTGTCTCCAGGCGGGCGAGGATCGAGTTCAGGGCGGCGTTCATCAGGTGTTCCTCTGCGGGTCGTCTTGGGGGTGGGGTCGTGGGTCAGGCGACCTTGGATCGGACGTCCACGAGCGTCAGGTCATTCACGAGGTCGAGCTTGACCACCCTCACCGACGCGACGGACGCGCCCAGGCGCTGTGCGAGAACCTCCTTCAGCTCGTCGGGGTCGGCGATCGCCCGATCAAGCTGAACGGTCTGGGAGGTGTAGCGTCCGAACACGAGCTTCGAATCGCCGAACGCCAGGGCGGCCAGGATCAGCGCGATGAGCCCGCCCAGCAGCGGAGTGACCGAGGAGGACATGCCGGTGAGCAGGCCCAGGGCCAGGGACGCGAAGTAGTAGGCGACCTCCGTCTGAGAGATCTGGTCGGAACGCAGACGGATGATCGACAAGACGCCGAAGAGCCCAAGCCCCAGGCCGGCGCTCACGGTCGAGTTGGCAAGGATGATCGTCACCGCGAGGACGCCCACGTTGACGCCGAGGAAGGCGGCGACGAGGTCGGCACGCCTGTGCCGAGGGAAGTAGAGGCCGAACACGAGGGCCGCCATGGCGGCCAGGTCGATAGCGATGAGAATCGGGGCGGTCATTGGGATCTCCTTTTGTCGATGCCCCCATTTCCCCACGCGACCCTATGAATCACCTATGAACCCATCATCCATGCCTTATGACTTTCCTGAGAGGTTACTGAGTGTCGCGCTCGCGGCTTTCGCGACGCGTTGCACAATGGGAGCTATGCGCACCCGACCCGAGGCGATCGGCACCCCCACCGACCGCGAACTACGCGAACTGATGGAATCCACCCCGGCCTCGGGACCCACGCGTTCCGTCAAGCTCTTGGCGGCCGTCGCGACCTTCGGCTCCCTCCTCTTCGGCTACGATACCGGCGTCATCGCGGGAGCCCTTCCCTACATGTACATGCCTCGCGTCGCCGGTGGCCTGGGCATCAACGAATTCGAGGAGGGACTCGTCGGCGGCATCCTCGCCATCGGGGCGGCCCTCGGCGCCATCGTCGGCGGCAGGTTCTCCGACAGGCGCGGCAGGCGTCAGGGCATTCTGCTCCTGGCACTCATCTTCATGGTCGGCACGATCGGCTGCACGTTGGCCCCGAACATCCACCTGCTGCTCCTCTTCCGCTTCGTCCTCGGCATCGCCGTGGGCGGGGCCTCCGCGACCGTCCCAATCTACCTGTCCGAGTCCGCACCCACCCGGATGCGCGGCGGGCTCGTCGCCCTCGACCAGTTCATGATCGTCGCGGGCCAATTCCTCGCCTACTCGATGAACGCCGCCCTCTCCCACGCGCACGGCGGACCCCGCGTCCTGGTCTCCGCCGACCCCTCCGGCACGCTCGCCGTCGGCCAGTGGTACTCGTGGGACGAGGCCTCCCGGGTCGCGACCGCAGTGGTGACGGACGGGGACGGGGCCGCGTGGCGGTGGATGCTGGTGCTCGCCACGATTCCGGCGATCCTCCTGTGGATCGGGATGCGCCTGATGCCCGAGTCCGGCCGCTGGTACGCGTCCAAGGAACGCTACTACGAGGCCATCGGAGCACTCAAACGAATCCGTGATGCCCGCGTTGACGACGTCGCAGCCGAGGTGCGGGACATGATCGCCGTGCGCGCCGCCGAAACCAGCCAGGGGCACTGGAGCCTGCGGCGCACCGTCTCCGTGAGGTGGACGCGCAGGCTCCTCCTCATCGGCGTCGGCCTGGCCTGCTTCGACCAGCTCACCGGCATCAACACGGCCATGTACTACCTGCCAAAGATCCTCGCCGCCGCCGGCTTCAGCTCCGCCGATTCCATCACCCTCAACGTGATCACGGGCCTCGTGGCGTGCGTCGGCGCGGCATTCGGCCTGTACCTCGTCTCCCGCCTGGCCCGCCGCCACGTCGGCATCTACCAGGAGAGCGGCGTCACCCTGTCCCTGTTCGCCCTCGCGCTCACCTTCGGGCTGGGGATCGCCCCCTACACGCTGGCCGACGGGACCATCTCCGACTCGATTCCGTCGTACCTGCCGTGGCTTGTCGTCGTCCTCGTGTCCCTGTTCGTCTTCGCCAAGCAGTCCGGCACGGTCAACTGGGTGCTCGTCTCGGAGATCTTCCCGGCCCGCATCCGCGGCGTCGCGCAGGGCTTCGCCGTTGGCTGCGGGTGGATCATGAACGCGATCGTCACCTGGCTCTTCCCCATCATGATCGCCCACCTGGGTGCCACCTGGACCTACGTGGCTTTCGGCGTCATCAACGTCGTTTCCCTGTGCTTCTACCTGTTCATCGTGCCGGAGACCCGCGGGGTTTCCCTTGAGCAGTTCGAGCGGTCCTTCTCCTCCAGGCACGGGGCGTAGCGCCCTCTCGGGCTCGCGATTGCCGCGTTCCGCGAGCTGCTTTCCTGCGCGACCCTGGGCCTGCGGCACCCTGTCGCCGGGCCGCGTCCGCCGCGGCCTGTCCGCTGCTTCCATCCAGACGAGCACTCAGCCCTCCGGTTTCCGGCCGCCGCGTGGCGACCCCCACCCAGGAGCCCACACGCTGGCACTCGCAATGAAACCGACATCGCCCCGGCATGGGCACGCCAACGCTCACATGAAACCCGCACCACCCCAGCAGAGGCCAAACACCCCATTTTGTGGCCATCTCACCCAGGCAGGGGCGGCGGTAGTTTCAACACGCGGCAAGCCACCCCCGCACCGGGGCGTGCGCGGTTTCACGCGCGCCGCGCCCAACCGGACCAACCGCAGTCCCCTGCTTCGTAGCCACGACTGGCCACTGCCAACCAGCTGCGGAGGGCAATGACCGTGTTTGTCCCGGCCATCATTCCCCTGGTAGCGTCAGCACATGGACACCATGTCACGGAACACCCATCCACCGGTGCCCCTATCCACCCGACAGGTTCCAAACGACAAACGTATCGACAACACCCCGCGGCACCGGCCCTACTACATCGGAATGGGGCGGTGACATGCGCTGGCATCCTTACGTCCGTTTTCCCCGTACCGAGGTATCGCCAGATCCTCTGAGCCAGGACAGACATGCTCGACGGTACTGGATGGGCGTCGTTATCCTCGTCCTTGTCAGCTTGGCGCTGCCAACAGGTGCCTACGCCTTCGGGCTCGCAGACCCCACCTACCCGCCTACCGTGATGCTCCTGTTGTCCTTCCCTGGCGCGGTGGCGGCATCGCTCCCGCAGCTCACCGAAAGGTGTATCCGCCCCTTCGCTTCCTCCCGGCCTCGATACGTCGATAGCGCGATCGTCATACGAGGAAACCACGACTCGATCGCCCATATGATCAGCGTTTACTTGCTGGGAATAGCGGCCGCAGCACTACTGATATACGGCTTGATCACCCGATACCCCCTGCAGGCAGCGACCTACGCCGGATTGGTAGTCTTTGCACTGTACTGGGATGGGATCCGACGCCCCTTCTCAGACCTGCCGATGACCCTGCGCGACAAGCAGACGACCACGCTCACACCCGAGGGAATCGTCTTCCGCTTCCCTCCGCGCCTATCGTTTGAAAGCCACAAGCGCGACGCGGAAGTGACGATCCTGTGGAAGCAAGGCATCCACATTGGGTCAGTCGAGGAACACATCATCTATCTCAGCAACATCTCGCGCGAAGGACCATGGGACCTCTGCGCCGACCACATCGGCATCACCTACACCGGGCTCGACGCCCTCATGCGCCACTTCAACGACCACCCCGAGGACCGCCCGCTCCTGGCCACACCCGAGGGCGTCGACCTGGTCAACCGCATCCTCACCGACGCCCACAAGACCCTCACCTCCTCCACACGCAGATAGGTCACCACGTTGAGCACCAAGAAACGAGTCCTCATCGTCATCATCGTCGCGATCCTCGTCGGAGTCGTCGTCTTTCCGATGCTCCCCCTCGAGTACCGCGAGCGCATCACTGCGATCCTCGCCCACCCCCTCTACTACCTGGGCCTGGGGCGCTGGTAGGCACACCCACCCCCCAGACGTGCCACCTGCAAGCCCGGCAAGGACCTTTGGTCTCGGCGGGTCGCCTCATATGTGCACTCACCTGGGCGTTTTTCTTGGAAGGGAGCCGGTCGCGGTGGGACACTGACGCCATGACGGACACGAACACGACCCACGCAGCCCCGGCCTCGCCCCTCCCCTCCCTCGCGGTCACCGGCGCCTCCGGCAACGTCGGCGGAACGGCCGCTCGCCTCCTCGCCGAGCGCGGTATCCCTCTGCGTCTCCTCGCCAACACCCCGTCGCGCGCCCCGGAGCTGCCGGGCGCGGTTGCGGTGAAGTGCTCGTACGAGGACACGCTCACGACGCGCGCCGCCCTCACGGGCGTTGACGTCCTCTTCATGGTGTCCGCACCCGAGAGCGAGGACCGCCTGGACAAGCACCTCGCGTTCGTCGACGCGGCGGCAGCCTCAGGGGTGCGGCACATCGTGTACCTGTCGTTCATGAACGCGGCCCCCGACTCGACGTTCACGCTGGCGCGCACGCACTTCCACACGGAGGAGCGCATCAAGGCGTCGGGCATGA
>ERZ773068.767-NODE-767-length-16704-cov-5.125954_pt1 | contig 16704 bp, 11 predicted proteins | sample MGYA00580620_ERZ773068 | MGnify/ENA primary metagenome ERZ773068 (study PRJEB29015, sample SAMEA2737983) | human oral metagenome | biome: human oral; feature: human-associated habitat; material: dental | place: China | collected 2101 ... | reverse complement strand
CCACAGTAGAAATTTACTAATGAAATTTGAGCTGGTGAAGTTCAAGGTTCGGAAATCATCTACCACAGTAGAAATTTACTAATGAAATTTGAGCAAAAATTAAAGGAAGTATATAAATTTATCTACCACAGTAGAAATTTACTAATGAAATTTGAGGTCTTTGTTTGCTTTTTCTTTATCTTATCTACCACAGTAGAAATTTACTAATGAAATTTGAGGAATCATGAGAAATTCCATCACATTAATCTACCACAGTAGAAATTTACTAATGAAATTTGAGTCAGGGTTTCTTCGTTCATATCCGATATCTACCACAGTAGAAATTTACTAATGAAATTTGAGCAGCCCATCATCATCGCACGGCGCGTATCTACCATAGTAGAAATTTACTAATGAAATTTGAGAGTTCACCTGAATATGCTGATTGTATTATCTACCACAGTAGAAATTTACTAATGAAATTTGAGAGCCGATAAGGTATTTAACAACCAAATTATCTACCACAGTAGAAATTTACTAATGAAATTTGAGTTCGCAAGAATACGATAAAGCCATTATAATCTACCACAGTAGAAATTTACTAATGAAATTTGAGTTTAAAAAAACTGTTAATAAAACATACATCTACCACAGTAGAAATTTACTAATGAAATTTGAGTGGATATCAATAATAGGTTGGCGATTTATCTACCACAGTAGAAATTTACTAATGAAATTTGAGGTGATTTGGCCACCTCACAATGTTGTATCTACCACAGTAGAAATTTACTAATGAAATTTGAGGTGTATGGATACACGCAGCAAGTGGAGATCTACCACAGTAGAAATTTACTAATGAAATTTGAGGGGGATCAATGGATTTGGCTTACTTGCATCTACCACAGTAGAAATTTACTAATGAAATTTGAGATCTTCCAGTACCAGCAATTTATTTCACATCTACCACAGTAGAAATTTACTAATGAAATTTGAGGATTTTAGAAACATTGATGATAAAAATATCTACCACAGTAGAAATTTACTAATGAAATTTGAGGTGAAAGTCAGGTTCAGTCGTTTCTTTATCTACCACAGTAGAAATTTACTAATGAAATTTGAGCCACCGAATAAAAAGTTTTTCAGGCTATCTACCACAGTAGAAATTTACTAATGAAATTTGAGATTTTTGCTCTGATTATCTCATCACCGATCTACCACAGTAGAAATTTACTAATGAAATTTGAGGAAAAAGAAAAAAACACAGCCGAGGCTATCTACCACAGTAGAAATTTACTAATGAAATTTGAGCTCATTTAGCCCCACCAAGAGAAAATATCTACCACAGTAGAAATTTACTAATGAAATTTGAGTCGGCAAACAAAATTCTTAAAACCAGATCTACCACAGTAGAAATTTACTAATGAAATTTGAGAAAACACGAAAATAAAAAACCTTGACAATCTACCACAGTAGAAATTTACTAATGAAATTTGAGTACCTGAAAGGGACTTAGGGATTTATATCTACCACAGTAGAAATTTACTAATGAAATTTGAGAAGCTTGATGAAAAAATAGATAAATATCTACCACAGTAGAAATTTACTAATGAAATTTGAGTTTTCATATATAAGTGGATTTTTTATATCTACCACAGTAGAAATTTACTAATGAAATTTGAGAAAAAGTGTTTTATTTAAAAAATTTTATCTACCACAGTAGAAATTTACTAATGAAATTTGAGATTGTGTCGTATTCCTCCTGAATTTATCATCTACCACAGTAGAAATTTACTAATGAAATTTGAGGATATTTGGCTGGATGTACTCTCTTTTGATCTACCACAGTAGAAATTTACTAATGAAATTTGAGTCATTTATTTTACTATCAATACTTGAATCTACCACAGTAGAAATTTACTAATGAAATTTGAGTTCATATGGATTTTTCTGTATTGCTTATCTACCACAGTAGAAATTTACTAATGAAATTTGAGATCACTGAACTCATTTTTGGCTTCTTATCTACCACAGTAGAAATTTACTAATGAAATTTGAGAGCGAAAAAGTGATATTTAAGCCAAAAAGATGCAATACGCTCCCAATTGAGCATAGACTTCTTGGCTTAAAATCGTTTCATAAAAAAATTAAGACTGAGGTTTGCATTCCTCCAAATGTCATTACCAAAATTTCCACCGAAAGGTGATTGTTGAATTTGGGAATGTTAAAGAACTGCTAGAATTGTAGCAAAAATTTTTAAAAAATCAAATTTTATTTATTCAATGAACAGAAAATCTAAATCATCATTGGCGCCGTAACCATATTTGATAATTTTTTTCTCGTCAGCAAGCGAAATTGGTACAATCAAAACCGTATCTGCAGGAGAAAATTGTGGCTCAAAAGTACCCTCGATTTCAGCCTGAATCACACTCAAAAGACGATCAGAATTTTGAATTTCATAGACACTATATTGAATTCTTCGTCAATATTTGGTCAGAAATTTGGAAAATTTGGTACGAATTTTGTCATTCGCAATATCATACGAAATAATCAACATTTTATGAAAAAATATAAAAAGGAAATTGGTGCTTTTTTGGATCCAAAATGTGCCGATAAAATCCATAAATATAATCATAAATGGCTTCTCGATGCGTCAAAATGGCTTTGGAAAAAATTTGAGAATATTTTTTAATGGCTTCTCATTTGAGAAAATATTGTCCATTTGCAAAGCCAAAATCGCTGTCTTTTATTTGCCCGAGATTAAAAGATTTTCGCATGGCTTCGTCGATAATCGCTCGAAATGGCTCTTCAATATCGCAAACGAGAGATTTTCTTTGATAAAAACGGCGATGATAAAATCCTTCATAAATATCAAATCCATACAACAACAAAAGTGCTTCCAAAAAATGAAACAAAAAAGTATAGCCCATATCGAGTAAAAGGTTATTTTTGTCAATTTTGGTGCGCGGATATCGACCCATCCAATCCATTTCGCGATAATATTCATGGAAAAAATATTTTGCCGCGTTTCATTCGATGCCAAGTAATTGCTTCGAATTTTCGCATACAGAAGCGCTTCCTGCGAGAGAGTGAAGTTTATTGGCAGTTTTGTTGAGAATTTCATTTTTCTGACGGATTTTGGCAAGCAATAATTCTTGATTTTGAATTTTATTGGTAATACAAATTTTGGACATAGCCATCGCGAGATTTTCATCGTGAAAATTTTGGTATTGTTTCTCGCGAAGCAAAATATTACCATTGAGGCCGCCGCCAATCACACTCACAACTTCAAGATTTTTGCGAAGCAACACGAGCGCCACGCCAAAATTTTGTAGCTTTCTGATAAGTTGGGTGCTGATAGTTGCCTCGCCAATCAAAAAAATTGCGAAAAGTTTGTGAAGACTTGCTTGATTTTTTATTTTAGCGTCGTCTTCCACCAAAATATTTTCGTTATGAAAACGGATATTTTTCACATCATACGAATGAACAACCATGATGGATTTTTGGATGAAATCAGGTTTAGAAAGCATAAGAAACATTAAGAAACATCACAAAGATTTGTATAAATGCATCGTGCGCATTTGGCTGGATTGGGTGAAAAATTTTCTGAAAGTTGATAACTGCGAAAATTTTCGATATATTTTTTGAAAATTTTTTTCTCGCGATCAGACGGCAGGGGAATAGGATAATTTTTGTTATCAATAAGCGAATGAAACCGCAATCAAGTCACGACATAACCCATCTCAGAAAGACAAAAATATTGTCCGTATACTTGCCAAATATATCAACGATACACTTTATCAATTTTTCGTTTTCGTTCTGTCAAAATTCCAGTTCGCGCGTCGTACAAATCAATTTTGCCTTGAATCCCGAATTCGTGTGAAATAATCGCAATTCCTTGCAAAATATTTTTTCGACTGGAATATTTTGCAGAATCAATACTTTTATGAGCAATACTTCCTAGTGTTTGAGTCTTTTCGTGGTAAATATTTTTATTAAAATTTCCATAAATATGGTGCCAATAGATCGATCTTGGACAAAAAATGAAATCATTAAGCTCTGATAACAATATGTAATCTGATGTATCCATAAATAAAAATATGCTATAGTAATTATAGCATATTTTGTAAGAATTTTGCAAATATTTTATGATTTTTTATAAAATCATCCCAAGATACTATCTGAAAATTTTCATCATATTGTTGGAATCATTCAAAATCACGAGTATTGTTTGTTACTAGTACATCTCAATAAGCACAACAAAAGGCAATAATCCAAAAATCATTATATAGTTGCTTAAAGCGTTTGCCTTCTCTAAAATGCTTTTTTCAATAATAAACCACTTTGCCATATGATTCTATAACTTCGTGTGAAAAATTTTTATATGAAATACGATTAAGAAATTCCATAAGATTTGTCATTTTTATTCTTCGCTTTTTTTTGAGTTCGATATCTTCTTTTTCATATTGAATCCAAGAATGCAACCCTCCTATAATTTCAGCCTGAACAATAGGGTTAGAGCAAAAACTCTTTTCGTTAACTAAATATTTATGGGTGAAATCGCGAAAGAGGTGATCAAGATTTTGAGTCTTGTCCTCTGGCAGGTCAAACAACTCTGTAAGACAATTAGTATCCAGGCATTGCATAATAAATATATTTAATGAAGTAACCACATATCCCAGTCAATATCTCTTATTAATAAATCTATTTTTCCATTGAGGGTTTTATTATATTTAATAATTCGCTCTATCATAATAATTCCTTTGCGAGCGATATTGTATGCGCCATTTGCATCGCCTGATGTTGGGAATTTTTCAGAATTTGGTACGAGCTCATTTTGAATTTTTTGTAGAAATTTCCGCGAATCAAAATGCTCTCATTGTTCATTTTGTACAGGAGAAAGAAGAAAATCGTCTGATATTGCATCCATTCCAGTGTTGCGAATTTGTTGAATCATCTCGATTGCAAAGCGTAATTTTTCCCAACTTTTTGGCTCAGCTCATTCGTCAATTTGTGATAAAATAGAACGATTGAAGTCAAAATTTTCTAGTGTTGCCAATAGCAGATTATTGATATCAACTTTACTATTTTCCCATTGTCCAGTTTCCTTGTTCCGCTCGTGATAATATCGCTCAATATTTTCGCCATTGATTTGCGAATGTAGTTCCCAATGTTTTCCAGTATTTTTGTCTGTGTATGAAAAAATAAAATCACCATTTTTAAAAATAATATCTGAAAAATTTTCGAGAATTCCATTTTTGGTATTTTCAGTACCTTTTTTGAGATAAATACTTTTTCGCCATCCAGTTGCTGGATCAGTTTGAGAAGTATAGTTTGCTCGCGTATAAAAAATAATTCCCACTTGTTTTCGTGCTTCAATATCGCGATAATTATCGATTTTTGGCGTGAGTTGATACGCCTGATTAACACTTCCATGAGTATTTTGTAGAGTATCTTTCATAACCACAAAATTGAGTTTTTGAGCAAGCGCTAACTCAAATTTTTGATAAATTGATTTCTCAATTTTTTGTCGAGAGCGCTTAAAGCCAGTGTTGAGGTCTTCCATGATAATGAGGGCATTATGCTGAATACTCAAATCAACAATTTTTTTAACCGCATGAGAAATATATCACTCTTTCAATTCCTTAATTTTCCCAATTGTTTGCCAATTTTTCCGCGCTTCATCACGATTATTCGCAACTTGGGTGAGTTTTTCGGCATAATTTGTCTTTCCGATACGATTGAGACTTCATTGTTCAAGGATATTTCCATTACGATCAATGAGAGAATAATAGAGCAGGTGTTTTTCTCCGCGATCAATTCCAAGAAATGTAATATCAGGGTTTTGTGTGATTATTTCGCGAACTTGCTCATTGATATTCGTATTTTTCATACAAAAATTGAGCGTTACTGGCACATGAAAAAGAAACTTTTCGCGAGTAAACCGTAATTTATCAATAATTTTTTCACCTTTTTTATTGAGAATTTCGTTGCCATTTTCATCTTTTTTCAATGTTGGCTCGTACGCTTTTCGGTAGAAAATTTCCGCTTCACCATTGAGCTTAACGCGATTTGGTACATTTTCAAAAATATTTTTCCAATAAAGCGTATGAAGATTTTTTTGACTTTTTCCAGGTTTTTCGTTGTAGTCTTGATTTTTAATTTGAAATAAGAAAATTTTTCATTCTCGTTCAAGTTCCAATAATTTTTCGCCATTGATTGGTACAAAATCGAGTTTATATCCCTGTTTTTCGATATCTGCATAAAATTGGCTAATATCTTCATATTCTTCAGTTTTCTTAAATTGAAAGCCAAAAACTTGCCAATTTTCGTACAATTGTATGCCTTGTTTGTAAAAATCAATGATTTTATGAAGTGCTTCTTTGGAGAAATTTTCTCATTTTTCGAATAATCCCTCATCATAAATCGCCAAAATTTCATCCGTGGCTCCATATTGTTTTCGGTTACTTTTTTTTGGAAGGAGGCATTTGGGAAGCATTCTGTGTGGTCATGCCAAAAGTTTGTATTCCATTTTCTTCCAACCATTTTGTGTCACATTTTCATAAAGAGGATTTTTCATTTTTTGTTTTCTTGTCCCAATTTCTTTTTTAAAGATATGATTATTTCCGCGCGACATAATCGCAAGAAATTCCTCATCTTTTTCATTTTTGAGTAAAATACATGAATTGTCAACTTCTTTGTTGACATCCCAGCCGCCCGCGAGCGTTCCATTTTCAAAATTGAGTTTCATTTTTTCTGGGCTTTCCAATTTTTTCGTTATAAAATTTCGAATCGCGTCATAATATTCAAAAATTTTATAGTCTTCAAGAATTGCGTGGAGTTCGTTATAAAATTCAGCATCAATTCCTGATTTTTCCATTTTTTTCGCGAGAAAATATTTCGCCATAATCGCAGGAATACGACTTTCGTCGGCATATTTTTTGAGAATTTCCCTATCATTCTTTTTTGAAATTGAAAAATTTTGCAAAATATTGTGCAATTCTCATTCATATTTTTGAGTGTTCTCAATGGATATTCTCACTTCATCAATCAATTTTTTGAGAAATATGTTGTCACTTCAGAGATTTTGCAAATTTTTTTCATCTTCCCAATTTTTAAAAATTTCGACTGGTTTCAAATTTTTCAATGCTTCCAAAATATCGGCAAGGGAAGTGTACTCGGTTGCTTCGATTTGTCACTCGGATGACATTTTCCAGATTTTTTGATTTTTGAGAATTTCCGCAAATGCAAACCAATTGGAGAAAAATTTGGCAGAAATGGTATTGATGGCAATTTTAGAAAGATAAATTTCTTTGAGATTTTCGTGTTTTTCGAGAGATTGGAATAATTGAAGAATTTGCTCATTTTTCTGATTACATTCAGGAAAATAATTATTTTGCAAAATATTTTTCAAATGATTAACATTTTCGATTTGAAAAATTTCAAATCATTTTTCATGAAGTGAGCCGATTTGTTTGTATAAAATTTTAAAAAGCGGTAATTTTTCGCGAAATTCCTGATTGTAGAGGTTGATGAGCTCGTTGTAGTGACCGATAAGCCGATTGTAATCATCAATTCCGGTTTGCGAGAGTGTACGATTGAAAAATGGAATTTCAAAAATATCTTCCGTGATTGCGCTGATGTTGATCATTTCTCCGGTTTTTTTATCTCGAATTTGGCGACTTTTGCTATTGAGTTTATCATACATTTCCAAATATTTTTCCTCATGTTTTTTGAATGTCTCGCGGTTAGCCACAAATTTTGGTAGATTTTCGTGAACAATTCGCGTCGCAATGGCGGTTGATTTTTCTTCTTTGGTCGTGTAATAATTTTCACGATTTTGATTGAATCCGCTAAAATATGTAAAAAATCATTCAAACTCATCTATGAATTCTTGTTTATCGGGAAAAATATTCTTGAGCACCTTAAGAATTCCAGATTCTGTCAAAATTTTATAACTTTTATCTTTCAGAATTGGCTTTTTCGGATTTTCGTTGATTTCTAGTTTCCAGCGTTCTGCGGTTTTTTCGTACAATTTTCCAATTTCTTCGCGCAAGTTTTTTTCAATTTTTTCAAAATCTTTTTCCCATTTTTTCTTTTCTGAATCAGAAAAATCAGATTTCTTTGCTTTCAAATGATCAAAGTATGATTCCCAGTTAATTTGTGAATCTTCAAGGCTTTCCGCGATAAATTTGTTGTGCAATGCGTCAAAAAGTGGCTTTAATTCTTGATATGCTTTTTGTTTTTTGGTATCCAGAATCAAAATTTTTTGCGTTTCCAGATTTTGGCGAGTTATCTTGCTTGGCTTGATCTCGAATCTGAGCGTTTTAGAAAGAGCATATTGCGCCACTAAATAAAAAATTTTTCTCATAAAAATTTTTTAGGAAATAAACACTTTTATTATATATTTTTTGACTTTTTTTCAAAAAATAAAATCCTCAAATTGAGAATTTTATTTGTGCGTCATTCGATAAATTCCGTTATCAAGGGTCGTTTCGCCTTTTATGAGTTCAGCACAGCGCTTCATCATAATCATTGCAGGCGGATCTTCTGTGGCAAATCGCTCAAACATATGTCCAGCCGCCAAATATTGCCCTTCACGATAAAGCCTGAGCGCCGCTTCATAATTCGTGTATTTCGCCATATTGATCGAATCTCATCGCAGTCACAAAACTTCAAAAATGCGTACGCCCTCATTTTTTCCTTTTACAGAAATGTAATCAAGTTCACGAATCAGGAATTCATCGCCAATCAAAATTCGCGTTGTCGCTGCAATAATCACATTCACGCCGTACTCTTTGCCCATTCATTCCAGTCGGGAAGCAAGATTCACGGTATCGCCCAGCACCGTATAGTTAAAGCGTTTTTCTGAGCCAATATTTCCTACCATGACTTCACCCGTCGCGATTCCCACACGAAAATCGATTGGATCGAGATTTTTTTCTTTCAAATGATTGTTAAAATCATCGAGCGCGCGTCGCATATGAACCGCAGTTCGGCACGCATTGATAGCGTGAAATGGATCATCCGCTGGCGCTCCAAAAAATCACATCACCGCATCACCAATATATTTATCGAGCGTTCCTTGATGCTCAATCAAAACATCCGTCATTCGCGACAAATAATCTGTCATCAACACAAAAAGACTTTTGGTGTCCATTTTTTCTGAAATACTCGTAAACCCAGCAATATCAGAAAATAAAATCGAAAGCTCCTTTTTTTCGCCACCAAGCGTCGCTGCAATTTTATTCGTATCAATCATTTCTACCACACTTGGGCTGATATATCGCGAAAATGCGTTCAGAATCTGCCTTTTTCCTTTATCAACGATAAAAAATTTGTAAATATAGACAATTGGATAGGTGATAATTCCGCCACTCAACAAAAATGGAAAAATATCAAAAATCACGCGCCATTCGCCATACGAGTATCGTGCCACAAAAATTGTCAAAATAATCGCAACGATTGCCACAATCGGCGAAATAAATTTTGGCAAGAAAAAGTATAATAATACGGCCAAAATCGTTACCACAATCGACAAAATATATGTTGTGGTGCTTCCGAGTTCACTTAAAAGTTTATTTTGGAGGATTCCATCCAAGAAAAAAGCATGGGTGTATACTCCTGGGATTTTGTGGCCAGTTGATGGGGAAATGACGGTATCGTGAATGAGTGTTCCACTTTCACCAATGAGCACATATGCACCTGAAAAACCTTCTTGCAAAGCTCTCCATTCGTGAATATATTCGTTTGGATCTTCTTGGAATTTTTTATAAATATCCAAAATTTTTGCGAGCGATATCGTGCGATACGGATGTTCTGCTGCGTTGGATTCTTGGCGGTTTTCGAGAAAATATGGTTGTGGAAGTTTGGGAATTGTATTTTCTAATGTTCCTCCATTTGAACTTTGTTGTGACTTAATCACCATGTTAACGAGTTTTTTTACAAGTTCATTTTCTTCACTAAGGAGCATGGCAATCGGCAATGTGTACACAAAAGAATCGCGCGTTGTCAGGTTAATGTTTCCTGTTCCGAATTTTATTTGTGTTTGCATTGGACCATATGCTGTGATAGGGTAGGCAAGATCACGCTTTTCCAACACTGAGGCACTTCGTGTACTGCCACCATCAATAAGCCCCCATCGAATTTTGCTATACACGCCACGAGGCGTAAAGGGGCAGGTCAAATTTTCTATATCACCATCCCCAGAACAATCATCTAGTGTGTATTCTCAGAGAGAATTATTGGTTTTTTGGGGCTTGAGTGTTGCAATGGTTGTATTTTCAAAATCAAGCATCGCCTCCGCAAATTCTTTTTCATGTTTGTCAGCATTTTGAAACACAATATCAAATCCCACTGCCTTGGCGCCAGCAGCTTTGAGAAATTTCATCAATCGAGTGTATTCATCTTTTCCGATTGTCAGCATCGAATATTCGCTTTGAGAATTGAGATTATTGAGCGTCGTCTCGTCAATTTCTACAATCACGATATTATCAGACGGAGCAAGTTTTGGTTTATAAATAAAATCCTGAATTTCCGCGCCGGCTGTTGTACGATATGTGAAAAAATAATTGATCGGTGCGATAAAATCTCGTCCCAAAAAAGCGTACGTCCCGAAAAGAATCGTCAGCGAAATTGCAATAATAAAAAAAATGTGCTTGATGTTTGCAAAAATTTTCATATTATGAGTATATCATATTTTTTTCGTCTATGCAAAAAACAACAATTTTTTCTTCTCTTGGGAAATTTGCTCTTCGTGGTGCGATTTTTGGACTTTCTGCGCTCGCTGTTTTTGTCGCTGGAATTTTCACAATTAGTTATGTGGCAGCACAAAATCCGAGCGGAACTTTTGGGCAGATTTTGAATAAAATTTTGTCGTCAGGGGATTGGCAGAATTCTGATGGAACCGTAAAAAATGCTTCTCAACTTGGTGGACTGGATGCAAGCAAATATCAGAAAATTTCTGGCGCCAATCAACGCTGTCCGGCCAACCAATGTGTTGCTGGGTTTGATAATTCTGGAAATCTGCTCTGTAATTAGTTTATTACATAATTTTGCAATAAGAAAATAAATTCCTAGAAACCTTTATTTTAAAGTAATATTTATTGCAAATATTTGCATTAACTTTTTTGTAATGAAAAAATCCTCATTTTTGAGGATTTTATTCTGCGAAATTTTCAAGTCCAGGAGGCGGATTGAGTCTCAGTGCAGGATTATATTCGACGATGATTCTATTTGGATTATTTTCTTGCCCAACGGCCTTGTGCGAAGTTGGATCTTCCCATTTAAATTCTTTTCGAATATTTGAAAAACACTCAGTCTGACCACTACAGAGATTTTCTGCTATGATAGAACCCTTGATGTAGAGTTGATTTTTTTTGTTGGTATCGCCCAGAATTGATTTTTCTGCAATCAGGGAAGTATTCAGATTCGTAACACTTCCTTTAATGATAATATTTCCGCCGATGCCATCTTTTTCAAGTGCGATAATCGCGATCGGATCAGAAGTGTTATTGATATTTTGATCGATTGTGATATCACCGCCAATCGCTATATATGTGCGTTTTTGAGGTGAAAGGTGACTGGAAATTTGTACATTTCTTTCAAAAACTTCATAATTTTTGTTTGAAAAATCAGAAATATTTCGCCCAAGGTATGCAATATTTTTGCGAATGAGATTCAGAAGATCGTTACGTCCTGTGTGGAAATTGATCGTATTTTCGCTCGAATTTTCTGTTGTAGAATTATGAATTCCGCCCGTAATTTCGAGATCTTTTGGATTGATTTCTTCGATTGAAAAATTTTTCGAAAACGCTTCATAAATCACTTTTTCTCATGAAATCGTGTATCCGACCGCAAGGCTGAGTGTTGATTCTGTTTTTTGACTTGTAATCGCTGGCTTGAAAATAATTTTTTTGCCTGCCGCGAAATTATACCCAAAAATTGCAAAATTGTCGCTAATATTTCCGTTACAAAAGGCATTTCCGCCATTGAGTGCGCCTAACAAATTTTTGTGACACGACATTCCATTTGAGTTGATTTGAAGGTTTGAGATCTGTGGATTGGTCGTGATTCTTCCAATAATTTGCGCTGATGATATGGCGTGTGTGCCAATTTTTTTTGTATTGATCTGCAATGGAATATTCATCGTGCTGTACACTTTTGGCGGTAGTTGTGCCTCAATTTCGTATGGTTTTTCGACAGCAAATGGGCTTTGTGAAATTTTTGAAAAAATATCTTCGTCGTTGTACGAAAGTTTTGTGAGCACGAAAGAATTTTCGTTATTTGTCGGCGCAATTGGCTTAAAGGTGAATTTGTAAACATTACTCAAGCTCATCACACCGCTCAATTTCTCTCCCGAATTATTCCAAAAAATTGCTGGATGAACTTCCTTGATTCCGTTTTGGCTCGTAAAATTCACCTGTCGTGCGTCAACTTGCATCGTTTTGAGCGTATTTTTAAATTCTGCTTTGAGATTTTTTCCAGAAATAGCATTTCCATATTGGTCGCGCAGCAAAAATTCTGCATTTACCGTGTTTCCTGGGAAAATTTTTTCAGGCGAATAGGTGAGTTGACTTCACTTTCGAGTATTTCCGTCCACACAATGATTGGTTTGACAATATTTTTTCGCAAAGAATTCAATATTGAGTACATCTTTTGCGATTTCTCCAGGATTGACAGTGATATTTTCGGCTTTTATTGTTTTTTCTGTCGTGTTATTTGAATTTTTTACGAGCAAATGAAAACTATATTTTCCCGCAAGCGAAAGATCAATTTTTGAGAATTTTTGATTTTTTGCCACAATAGTTTGAATGGGAACATTTTGAAAAATTACTTGCAATTCGTAGAGTTTCTGTGCTTCCGGATTTTCGATTTTAAGCTCGGCTTCATGATTGGCAACGAGATTTTCAAGTCCCGCCAAATGTGTAGAAGAATTTTTCACAACAATATTTTCCAAACCCATTTTTCCCATTCCAGAAGTGACTTCTCAGCGAACTTGACGAGAGTTTTTATTGATTACCATTGTGATTTTCACATTTCCAATGAGCGCATTTGTCGCAGGAAAATTGACAAAATGACATTCACCATTCGCTTGGCAAGTTTTGGTTCAAGCCCCAGAAAAAGTGACAAAACCGACACCTTTCATATAAAAACTTCCCGAAACTTCTCATTTTTTGAGATTGATCGAAACATTTTTGAGATTATTTTTTTGCAGAATGCTCGCAGGAATTGAAAAATTCAGGTTTGTGTTGTCGCCTGTAAGCTCCACGATTTCATCCACATTTTGTGCATGAGCGCTTGGCACCACAAAAAAACCTATCACAAGAATTTGAGCAAAAAACGCGATGAGAAAACGAAAAATTTTCATATTAAGGAAGAGAAATTTTTTGACAAATAGCAATATTTTCTTGATTTTTGAGATTTTTACAAAGTTCCGTATTTTTTGTTTTTTGCACTTTAGAAAGCACGATTATATCATTACAACGATTTTTGATATTTTCTGAAGAAATAGTTTGACACATCTCGAGATTTTCCTGTTCAGTTGCGAGATTGAAGGTCGCATTATCGCGTTGAATCACGGTTCGCGTGAAACATTGCATTTTTTTCTCAGCGTCAGAAATTCGTTCACAAAGCCGCGGTAAATTTTCTTTTTCGGCGAGAATTTCAGTGATTTCGTCCTGACATTTTTGCACCAGATTTTTTTCTGGCAAATATCCACAATTTGCTATATTTTGGGATTTTATCGCTTCCAAATATTGTTGCTCGTATGTGTAATTTTTGATCAAGCTTTGACATTGCGTCAAAAAACTTTTTTCCAGAATCGCACACGTCGCTGAGGAAGCCGAATTGTTCGCGACGATTTCACTGAAAATTATTCCATCGATATTTTCGCGACATCGTTCAGAAATTGTTTCATCAGAAATAATTTTACAAAGATTTTTGTTTTTTGTTTCTTTTGCAGTTTTTTCGTACATCAAATTTTTGCATTCAATCGCACGATTTTCGTCAGAAATCTCACTACAATCGCCATTTTCAGAATTTTCCAAAATTTTTGCCATGCGAACATAATCGCTACATTCCGTTTTTTTCGTTTCATTTTTAATAGCGTCACAACTCTGCGCATCGCCATAATACAGCGCTTGGTTGTATTTTTCGGCATCATTTTCGCTCGAATCTTTGTGTGCCGTAAAATTATTTTTGATTTTTGATTCAATAGTTTGCAAAAAATCTGTCTCAGAATTTTCTTGAGAAAAACTTTTATAAATCCAAAAACTGCCAAAAAAAATGACAGAAATCCCAATGACGCTGATGAGAATTTTTGCGGTTTTCATAATTAGTAGATTTATTGTACAGAAAATCAGATTTTTTCGCAACAAATCGGCATTATTTTTGATTTTTTCGATTGACATTTTCAAAAATTATTTCACAAAAAAATAAAATCCAACTCGGATTTTATTTTTCATTCAAGATATTTTGCAAAAAATCTCGCGAATTTTGAAAATTTTTTGCATCAATGCGAATTTTCTCAGGAGAAACGACAATCATATTTTTTCCCTTATCAAAAGCATCGAGAAAATTTTTGAGCTCATAAATCGTGTGTCATTTTTTGAAATCCAGCACATAAAAATTTCCATTTTTTGAAATTTTTTCGATGCCAAATGCGCCAAAAATAATTCTGGCTTTCAAAAGTAAAAATAAATTTTCGATATGTTCGTTGCGTTCATCCTGCAAAAATTCATTTTCCAACGCTTCAAGTTCCGAAATATTATCAATATTTTCTACTTCACGGAAAAAATTAAGTTTGTCAAGTTCTGAAATAAAAAACTCATTAGGAATAATGTAAGAGAGGTCAAGTTCGATTTTTGTGAAAATTTTGGTTTGTTTTTCATGTTTGAGTTCAGCGATTTTTTCCTCCAACATTCTGAAATACAAGGGAAGTCCGACATCTTTTGATTTTCCAGATTGCTTGATTCCAAGAATGTCGCCCGCACCACGAATTTCCATATCACGCATCGCGATTTCAAAACCAGCCCCAAGATGATTGTTGTTTGCAATGGTGATGAGACGATTTTTTTCATCAGGATTCAAAGAAATTTTTCGATATGCCAGATAACAATATCCCTGATCACCGCGTCGCCCGACGCGCCCGCGCAGCTGATGAAGGCTTGCTAATCAGAATTCTTCCGGATCAATGATAACAATCGTATTAGCTGAGAGAAAATTGACGCCATTTTCAATAATGGTTGTAGTCAGGAGAATATTGTATTTTTTTTCTTTAAAATCATGAATTCTTTCTTCGATTTCATCGCCATTCATACGTCCATGAGTAACGATAATTTTTGCTTTATTTTGGCTTTCTGAAAGTATTTCTTCGAGTTCTTGTTTGAGGCTTTCGATTCATTTGATACGATTGTGAACAATGATTACTTGTCCGCCACGTGCCAATTCGCGCTCAATACCAGTCCGAATAATATTTTCATTCCAGTTCGTGATAATAGTTTCAATCGGTTTTTTCTTTTTTGGTGGCGTTGTCAGAAGTGAAATTTTTCGTAGTCCAGAAAGCGCCAAATTGAGTGATCGAGGAATTGGTGTTGCAGAAAGGGACAAAATATCAATTCCAGTACGGATTTTTTTAATTTTTTCTTTGTGCATTACACCAAATTTGTGTTCTTCATCAATAACCAATAATCCAAGTTTTTTCCATTTTACATCCTCGCTCAAAAGACGATGCGTTCCAATCACAATATTGATTTCGCCCGTTTTCATTTTTTCTAAAATTTCCTGCGTTTCTTTTGGAGAATTCATTCGCGAAAGAAGTGCGATTTTGACGCCAAATTTCCCAAGTCGCTCTACAAAACTTTCATAATGCTCCATAGCGAGCACTACAAGTGGACTAATGACCGCAACTTGTGCACCCGATAAAAATGCTTTGTAGGAGGCATTCATCGCGATTTCGGTTTTTCCAAAGCCCACATCACCAGAAAGAAGTCGATCCATCGGAGTTTCGGCTTCCATATCAGCAAAAACTTCAAAAATCCCACGCAATTGATCGTCAGTATATTCGTATGGAAAATCATCGCGAAAAATTTGTTCTTCCGCTTCGAATCGACCAAAAGCCCGTCATTGCACCATTTGTCGGCGAGCATTTGTTTCGAGAATATTTTCTGCAATTTTTTGCAATTCTTCATCTGTTTTTGTGAGTGTTTTTTCCCATTCTTTTCAGCCGAGTCGAGTCAGTGTGACATCATTTTCACCCAAATATTTTGAAATTCGAAAGATTTCGGTAATTGGTACAAATAATTTATCATTGTCCGCGTAATGCAATTCGAGATATTCTCGCTCCAAATCTCACATTTGTTTTTTGACAATCGCGTGAAATTTGGCAATTCCGTGATCTCTGTGCACCACAAAATCCCCAGGAGAAAGGGAAATGAGTAAATCCAGATTTTTAGCAACCGAGCCAGATTTTCGACTTTTTACAAAAATTTTTCACAAAATATCGTCCGCAATCAGCAATTTTGGAATATTTTTAAAAATTTTATTATCATTTTTAAATTCAAAACTCTCAATTTTTCGAGAATTGGAATGAATAATTGTAATATTTTTTAGTGAATTATTTTCCAGAAAATTTTCCAGTGTTTTTGGATTTCTGGTATAAAAAATTGGTGTATTTTTATTATTACTAATATTTGCAATAAGTTCGTGAATGTTTTTTATTTCAGGAAA
>ERZ773068.765-NODE-765-length-16713-cov-7.243126_pt1 | contig 16713 bp, 15 predicted proteins | sample MGYA00580620_ERZ773068 | MGnify/ENA primary metagenome ERZ773068 (study PRJEB29015, sample SAMEA2737983) | human oral metagenome | biome: human oral; feature: human-associated habitat; material: dental | place: China | collected 2101 ... | reverse complement strand
TGAAAAAGTACACGCATAGCATTACGGCGCTGGTTAATATGGTTGATGACGGCGGATCAACTGGGCAATTGCGCGACGAACTGGGCGTGCTGCCAGCGGGCGATGTCCGGCAATGTTTGGTAGCGCTGAGCAGCTCGCCGAAGGTGCGCGATTTGTTTAATTATCGGTTTGACGAAGGTAGTATGAAGGGTCATGCCTTTGGCAATTTGTTTATGGCAGCGTTGGAAAAGATGACGGGGAGTTTTGCCGAGGCGGTGGAACTGGCGAGTGAAGTTCTGGGCGTAAACGGGCGAGTATTTCCGATTACTTTGGATGATACGACTATGTCGATTAAGCTAAAAGACGGTACAATTGTCAATGGCCAGCATGCGGCGGAGTCGCTGCAAATTCCGCGCGGCGAACGTCCGTGGTTGGAACTGAAACCGCCAGCTGGTATTAATCCGCGGGCGCGCCAGGCGATTTTAGATGCGGATTTGGTGGTGATTGCGCCCGGGCTGCTGTATGGCAGTTTGGCGCCGGCGTTGCTGGTGCGCGGCGTAACCAGGGCACTGGCGGAGACTAGAGCAAAGAAAGTTTATGTTTGCAATTTGGTTAATAAACCGGGCCAGACAGATGGTTTTACCGTGGCGGATTTCGCGGATGAGATTGAGCGGTTTTCAGGTATTGATATGGACTATGTTTTATATAATAATCATCGTCCTCCGGAGAAACTAATCGAGAAGTATTCGCATGACGGCGAATATTTAGTGGAATGGGATAAGGATTTGTTGAAAAAGAAGCATTATTATGCCTCGGGCAAGCGCTTGATTGCTGATACTGCGTGGGTGAATAAAAATTCCAGTAGCGACCCTCTGGCGGCGCAGCGCAGCTTGATTCGCCATGACGCTGACAGGGTAGCGCGCGAATTGATGCGGATTTATTTTGCCTAAGGCGATTAGCGTCTATCTTATTATGCTTCGGTATGCTGTAGCTATATATAGTGTATTGTTACGAAGGTAGGGGGTGAGAGTATCTTAAAATGTTGGCCAAGTATATACTACAAATTCCAGCCGTTATAGTATAATTGAGATAGTCTATCATGAAAGAGCCTCAGTTTTATTTTATTAACTATAAAAATTCAATCGCCGGAGTGGGGGGTGTTGGCACGGTAAGTAGAGACCTCATTGAGTATTATCCTGGTGTGAGATGTATATTTTGGGATGGCACAAAAGCAATAAGGGGTTCTGATGTTGGCATTAATTTAGGGAATGGTGTAAATCATGGCAAAGTCCATTTATTGTTTTTCAAGAAATATCTATGGTCATTACTGCACGGCATAGAGTGTAAAATTAGCGATAAACAACTTAATATAGCCAGGCGGGATTTGCACAAGCAGGTGGCGGTGCTTGTTAGCAAGATGGTGCAAGAAATAGGAACGAAAAACAATAGTTTTAATGGTGATATATTTTGGATAAACGATTATACAGCACTGCCTTTGGTACGAGAATTAAGAGATCATTATGAAAGAGCTACGATAGTATTTAGTTTTAGAACCCCTTTTGGCAGGGAAGGTTTTTACCCTAACATACAACAACCAGACGTTGGCATGTTTGTTGACTTGCTAAATTCTGATCTAATTACCTTTCATAGAAGGTGTGATATGTTAACATATATTAAATTTTTAGAAGAAAATGCGACTAGCGTTATTGATAAAACCAAGGTGGTCGATGATTTTAGTATTTTGATATTGACCAAGGATGGTCATACTGTAGAACTACTTGTTGTGCCAATGGGTAATAATCTACAGTATCGTCAGAGTCTTGCATATACAAAAGAGGCTCGTGAGATTGTTAAGAAAATACGAAGTGACCATAAAGGCAAGAAGATAATTACTAGTATTAGTAGATTTGAACAAACAAAAGGGGTGGAGTACGAGATTGATTTAGTTAATACTCTAATAAAGAAACATCCTGAGTTGAAGGATAAATTTGTATTTATGCGATATACGTACAGATCTAAAAAGAAGATTGATGACTATGAATATAGTGCTTTGCACGACAGGGTATTAAAAGGAGTGGAAAATATAAATCGTAAATACGGAGGAAAATCGTGGACTCCTATCATATATAGCAATGAGCACAAGCTAACCGACCAGGAGGTGACTGCTGTATTGCAAGCTTCAGACATTGTAATTGTAGCTTCTGTTGCGGATGGATTTAATCATTTAGCGCTTGAGGCAATCCATAGTCAAACGCAGGAAATGCCAAAGGTTCAATTATTGCTTAGTAATATAGGTGCAACTGATTATATAAAAGGATATAACCGATTGAAGCTCAGTCTTGAGAATGATGTTGAAATTCTTTATAAGGCGCTTGTACGATCGGAGAAGGAGGTCAACGTCTCGTACAAGGAGCTTAGAAACTCGGCTAGTAGACTTTCCTCTAGGAGTTGGCTCGATACGATCATATCCAGAGCGCAAATAATATCAGAGTCTAAAGGAGGAAAAAGATGAAGTTAGCAATAATTACTCCAGTCAATAGGTATTTAGGTTTCTCTGCGCCGATATCGCCGGTTGAGCAGTTTAATAATGCCATCAAAAACTTTAACGATGTTGAGATGGTGTATATTGACCCTCAACGAACCTTAGTTTATGGAGATTGTCATAGCAAACCAATCCTCTACGACGACTCCGGCGAAATGTTGGATGCTGACGTTTATTTTGCCTTTTCTCACAGTCCTTTAGATAGACAGATGACAAGATATATAATAAAATCCCTGGAACGTACTGACACAAAAGTCATTAATAACTATCGGGCATTGACGGTTGCTGATGATAAGGCCCTTATGGCAATAGAATTAGCGGGATCTGGCTTGCCTATCGCTCAGTCTTTTATTGCATCAGCCCGCTCAAATTCACAGAAGATTATTGACGCCTTGAGATGCAAGGGTGATTTTATAATTTCAAAAACCAGTGGATTAACTGCAGGCGGTGTTGGCGTTAAGCCTGTGGTTAAAGAAATTAATCATTTAGCGCCAGAGCTATGGTCGTGCAGACTGAGCGAAAGACCAAAGGTCATACAGAATGACCTTGATGCTGGCAATAGTAAGAGAACGGTTGTTCGGGCTTATGTTGTGGGGGGACGAGTAGTGGGCAGTTATACAACAACAGGGTATGGCGTGGTTAATTGTGCTGGATTAACAAGAGAATCAAAAGCCGTGCAATATAGTCTGTCGGTTGACGAGGCAAATATTGTTCTAGCTGCTGCTGCAACTGTGTATTCAAGTGGCTTTTGCAGAGTTGATTGTGTGGGCGGCAAAAACTTTTCAATTCTTGAGGTTAATCCGGTAGCGAGGATTGATGCGTCGGATTATGGTATAGACGTGCCGTGTGCTATCATAAAATATGCGAAGGAATTATGCATTGAATGAAAATTGACAATAGTTTTCCAGCTGTTTTTTGGGGCAAAGACAAGTCGACGAAAGCTCAATTTTGTCCGTGCGAAGATATTTTCGATTTCTCGCTTGTGACATCGTGTATGGTTTGTGTAGTTCATGAAAATAAAATACTTTTAGCCAAGCCACCGCGTGGCTGGGGTTTGCCAGGTGGTCGTATGGAATTAGGAGAAACGCCAGAAGATTGTGCGCGACGCGAAGTGTACGAGGAAACATCCGTTGAACTAAATTCTCTAAAATTGATTGGTGCTTGGTATATTGAAAAATTATTTCATTCTAAATATAACGATAGATACCCTGATAGGGCATATCAGCTGCTTTTTCTGGCTGATGTAAAACGAATAGATGATTTTGTAGCTTCGTACGAATCATCAGCTAGGGAGTTTGTGGAATTTGATAAAGTGCAAGACTATCACCATGATTTTGCTAATTTTGCTGAGATTATGAGATACATTAGGAAGTGTATAATATGAGTGAGCTAATTTTTATGAGACACGGTAATCATATACCTGACAGCGATGACAATGAACTATTTTCTGGTCTTACCAGCTCTGGGTGTGATGAGATGCGATTGGCTGGCTCTAGGCTAGTGCAGCAGGGAATGAAAGCCTATACAGTCAATAATGACAGATCGCTCGGTTCGGTAGCTTTAGTGTTGGATCCTGAAATTACTAATGGTGCTCTTGCAGAAGAGGTTAGTTCTTTGGTGAGGCGTGGAAAAATAAAAGTCGATAACAGACTGCAATATCTGGAGCATGAGAACCCTGTGTTTCAAGAAGGTTTAGAGGAAGCCTTCTTTGCTGGCGAATGTCTAAAATTTTTTGTTAAGGAGTCAGATCGTTTCTTGGGGGTTAGCACCTATTCTTGTATGGCTTCAAATATAGCGGATATTATTACTGAATATACAGACTCTTTGTTGTGCGCTCGCGAATTCTTTTACCCTTCCTTTAGGGCAAAGATGACCCACCTTAAGTTAGGTGAAAAATTATCTATGCATTATGTCGATTATTACTGTTCGGAGGTGGAATTGAATCCAGATGCGCGTATTCAGACGCAAATAGTAGAAATAAGAGGGTCAAATTATAGACTTACCGATGAATATGGCCACCTAGATTTTAATGGCAATGATATAATAGTAATCAAGGAGGGTTTATAGTAGATGGCTAAGTTAATAGATAAAGTTAAATTTAACGAGATTGAATTCCTGATGTTCGTACTGGATGAACTTGCTGATGAATTAAGTAAAGATGGTAAGGATGTAATTAAGTTGACCCTTGGTAAGGCGCAGGAACCTTTACATCCTAGAATTGTGTCGGCATGGGTGGATGCCGTCAAAGATGAGAATAAAAGAAATCTTGTGTATCCAGAAGGTTTGCCAGAGTTGCGCCAAAAGATTGCTGAATGGTATCAGAGTCTAGGGAATAATGTTGAGAAAGAAAGTATTCTAATAAACACTGGCACTAGCCCATTCTTTAAGGATCTATTTAGGCTTTTAGTAGAAGAAAATGACGAAATACTATTGCCTGAACCATACTATTCGGTGTACTATGTTTGTGCTCTATTAACAGGAGCAAAAGTAAAGTATTATCATGTCGATCCAGCAACTCTAAAGATTGATATGGATGATTTTCGTGCAAAATACAATCCTGAGAAAACACGATTTGTAATAATGTGCAGTCCGGGTAATCCCTACGGCAATATTCTAAGCGCGAAAGACTATCAAGAAATAATTAACATTACGTCTTCTAACACATATCTTTTGTCGGATGAGATATATCGAAACACTGGATTCAGGGCAGATGTAACTTCCATTTTAGATGTAGCTACTGAAAAAGACATAAATAGCCGCATTATTATAACTAATTCTTTCTCCAAAGGCTTCAGAATGTATACTGCTCGTGTAGGTTTTGCTATTCTGCCAGATAAACTATTGTTGCCTTATCGAGTAATGTTGCAGCACGCATTATTAGCTACAAACCCCACAGAGCAATTTGCTTGTATTGAGGCATTAAACCATCTTGATGAGGTAAAAAAATTAGCACAAATATACTCTGATCGTAACGATTATGTCGTAAAAAAGCTTGCTGGAATTGACGGCGTAAAAGTAATTCCGGCAGAAGGTGGCTTTTATCTCGTGGTAATGTGTGGTGATTTTATGGCACAGAATAATATATTTACAAGCTTTGATTTAGCAAAAGATATTCTTGAGAAAACAGGTGTTGCTGTTGTACCTGGATCGGATTTTGGTGTTCCTAAGGGCTTGCGTATATCCTTTACACACCTTAGATTTAATGAGGCTATTGATAGACTAAAGCAATACTTTGGCGGAATATAAGGCAACTTGTGTAGAACACGAGTATAACTTATGCAGGTTCATTTAATTATACGATAAGAAAGGGCGAAGCATGAGATAGCCATTATTGGGCAAGGCTATGTGGGTAAAGCGATTAAAGAATTGGTAGAAGATTACTATGAGATAGTAACTTATGATCCTAAATTGGATCTAGATTATCCAAAAGGAACTATAGACAAATGCGAACTTGCTATCGTCTGTGTTTCTACTCCCATGAGCGAGAGCGGTGGGCGTATAATGTGTCTATAGTAGAGCGTACTATAAATAGGCTAAGTAATCCTCACATACTAATAAAATCAACTATACCGTCAGGAACAACAGATTGCTTACACAATACAACAGGTAAAAATATCTCATTCTCTCCAGAATATGTTGGAGAAAGTGCCTACTTTAATCCTATACATAAAAGTATAAAGGATGCAAGATTTTTCATAGTTGGAGGTAGCCCTGGCGAAGCTGAGTATCTGTTTGATATATTTGGACCCATACTAGGTCCGCACACTCAATATTTTCAGTGCAGACCCGCTGAAGCGCTGAGCTTATAAAGTATAGGCTATAGTCCAAAATTGTTGAAGCAGGTACTGGATAGCAACAGATACTTTCAGAGCAAAAAATAAACTTTTCACTTCACATACGGTGGAATGGGATGAGGATTTACTGAAAAAGAAGCATTATTACGCCTCAGGCAAGCGCCTGATCGCTGATACTGCTTGGGTTAATAAAAATTCCGACAGCGACCCGCTGGCAGCACAGCGCAGTCTAATCCGGCATGACGCCGACAGAGTAGCGCGCGAGCTGATGCGGATTTATTTTGCCTAAGATGTTCTAAAAACTCCGAAATGTGGCGATTTGCTTGCAAATCATTATTTTTTGTTGTATAATAGACAAGTTTGTTATGGCAATCGATACACAACAACCAGAACGGGCGACCGAAAATCCTGACTACTCTCCCAGAAGAGGCGAGGTATTTTTCCATCCTGAAGAACTTGCGATGAATTTGACGGAGACGTTTAGCGGTCATCACATGACGCCAGCGCGCCGCTTGGCGGCAAAGCTTATCATAGAAATGCCAGCGGACATTGAAGAGGACGATCGCATTGACTATATTATGTCGGCGCTTGATAACGACGAGACAATAACTGATGAAGCGCATCGAGACGTGGTGGTCGGCATTCTGGAGGATTATAAAGTCTTACAAGGCTTGTTTGAATCGTATATTGAAGGGATTGACGAGACGACACTGCAAGGCAGGGCATTGCGGCTGGAGGATGGACAGAAGATACCTGATGATTTGGGAAAGGACAATTCTCAGAGCCCGTGGTCAGACAATCCGCCAATTCCGGTGCCGCGTATTGATGATTTGATCAAGACATTTTCCACGAAAGGCGAAGGCGTCCAGGGCGTCGGGCTGGAAACAGCAATGATTGTCGGTGCAGTAACGCTTGCTAAGTTAAAGACTACTCCTTATCATGATGCGGCGGTTTATAAACAAGCGGTGTTTGCTAAAAACTTTTTGATTCCAATATGCAGTATTATTAGTCTTGATAATCTGGAGTCCGAGCTGAATGATGAAGTTGACATCATTACGGGACGAAATATTGGCGATGGTAGGGATGGTAGCGATTTGAGTAATGATATTGATTCGCTTTTGGACGAAGTAGACAGGGTTATATCACTGCATTTTGGTGCTAAGGATTCAGTTGATCCTAAGCGGTTTGATTTTGCGAGGAAGAATATTAATGGGATTTTCTCTGAGTTGCTTGGCGCGCCGGATTTAAAGCCAGCCGTAGAAACTGGCTCGCCGCACGGTACATTGTTTGAAGTGGGTACGGTGAAGATTTCGAATGGCACTGAGCTGGAAGTGCGAGCCCGCGGCAAAGGACGAGGCTCGTATCTTAGAAAATTGCTAAGGGCTATCGGATACTATGAGCCGCATTCTCAGCCGCTGAAAGACGAGGGGGAGTTTCATCCGATTGATATGTATGGCATGACGGTAATTGCCGAGGATGATAAGCAATTGGCTGAATCGTACGTAGAAGCGGTAGTTAATGCTCTGGAAGGTAAGAGTATTAGTCCGTATCCATCACCCAGCCGAGAAAAGGAATGTTTTGTCGTTAAAGGATCTCCGGAATTTCAGGAGACTATTCGCAAAGCAGTCCTTGAGAGAATTCCGAATATTGATATGGGAATGTTTAGTTTTAAGGACAGCGGTAGAGACTTTACTGATGCAAAGATTACTGGTTTTTATGAGACAGGTGATGGGAGGGTTTCGTTTGCACCATTTGAAATGCAGTTTTCGACGCCGGATGCCCGCTTGGTGGCGCGAACTGGCAAGAAAGCGGCGCACTTCTTCTTTAAGTTGCGGAAAATATACGGCGATTTGGTGAGCATGAGCGATGAGGCTGCTGATGCGGTAATTGATATTTGGCAGCGTAAGCAAGATTATTTTACAAAGCCTGATGATAGCATAAAGGAATATCACTTAACAAATCAGAGCCGCGAGCGCGTGGCGCGTTTCAAAGAACAAGCGACGGACAGGCGTAGAGTTCTGCTAGGGCGTGTCCGCGATCTAGCTAAGCGGGCTTTGGGTGGTATAATTAACTCATAATGACGATATACTACACTGATGGCTCAACTTCGCCAAATCCCGGCCCGGGCGGGTTTGCGGTGATTCGTGATCTTGAGCCGTGGATTTTGGGCTCGGAGGACGGCGAGACGACCAATATTCGCATGGAAGGCAAGGCGCTGATTGCGGCGCTTCAAGATGCGGACGGCGCACCATGTGTGATTTATACTGACAGCGAATTTTGGATCAACGTGGTGACCAAGTGGGCGCCGGGTTGGCAGCAGCGCGGCTGGACAAAAAAGGGCGGCGAGATCAAGAATCTGGACATCGTTTGTGAGCTATATGAGCTGTACTCAAACTCGCAGGCGGAACTCCGCTGGGTGCGCGGTCATGAGGGTGATGAGGGCAATGAGCTGGCGGATCAGTGGGCGAACCGGGCGCGTGAAGGCGAGCGGTTGACTAAATAAATAATTTATGTTACAATGGAAGGATGAATAGGCTATATTCAGCAGATCTTACTGTGGTGCGAGCTGACGCAAAGCTCTTTTTTGATCGTCCCGGAGATGACCTAGGGTTTATAGGGGTTGTTACTGAAATAGAGCCAAAGGAGGATGAAATACGTGTTACGATGGGGCTGGGTGATTGTGGGTTTCATGGCGTATTGTTACATAAAATGGACGTAGCAGCTGGCAGTATACCGCTACCTGGCGGGATGGCGTATTCTCAAGCAATAATACGCGGTTCTTCTGCAGGATTTTCTCGTGCGAGGAGAAGGGGGCGATTAGAGGTAGCTTGTATGCTGTTAAATATGCGTGATAGGTCAAATTTGACACCGCAACAGACCGCGGCCTCCGCTTATATGGCTAGTTTAGCGTTGGGGGGGCTGCTAGACATGCCGCGAGAGGAGATTGACAATCTGAGCGATCCGAGTGATTTGGTGTTTGGAGTTCCACAGATGCGGCAATTAAATAAAAAGATAGGTAGAAGAGTTATAGTCGAACGAGAATAAATTTTCTGGACGTCGTTTCTTCCTGCGTGCTATACTGGGGCAATGGAAGAAGTGAGGGAAACGACTGATATTTTTTTGTGGGCGAATCAGACTGATGCAAAAAAGAATGATTTACAGATTGAGCTGTTTTTGTTTAATAAAAATTACACGCCGTATGCTATGCCTTTGAAAGGCGATGTCGAGCAGCAGCTCCGGCCATTATTTTTGTTTGATTATATCAATCAAGTCAATTTGGGCGCCGGTACTGGTCTTAGCGTGCGGGATTATGAGCTGAGTGAAGCGGAAGATAACCTGCTGCTACGGACGGACCTCGCCAAGGTTGGCCGAGCGGAAACCTTGATTCATTTGATTGAGCACGAGCGTGGCGACATCGTGGAGTTTTCGGAAACTGAGCATGAGTTTAAGCGGATGAAGGGTGTGATAGCGCGATTTACTGATCCAAATGATCCAGAAAAAGTCTTTTACACGGTGAAGCTAATTCAGCAGGGACAGACGCTCAAAAGCACACTGGCATGGGAGTTTTCTGACGGCAAGTTTGGCGCATTTAAGGCGGAAGTTGGTTTTAAGGTGCCGGATGATAACCAGGTACTGATCATCGGTCAGGATATTTTCGCCTTCAATCCTTCGAAATTTGAGCGGATGTTTGGCTATGAATATAAGAAGCAGGTGATTGCTGATAAGAAAGTGGCGGAGATCGAAAAAGCGTACAAGCTGAGTTTTCCTGAAGGACTGGACCTCAATGCGCTGGTCAAGGAACGCAAAAAAACTATCAATAAACTACAGAAATTGGAGATCGGCGAGGTTAAACAAGAGCAGGTGTTAGACTATGCCGACGAGATGCAGCTGGAGCTGATGAGTGATGATAACGGTGCGATTATCATCATGGATGGCAATGATCTGGATATGTTTGTGAACCTGATCAACGAGGACTACATTGAGAGCAAAATTACCGGCAAGCGCTACGAAATTAAATCGAAAAAACTGTTGGGCGAGCCAGAAGGCGAACCACCACGAGGTTAAGTATGGACCAGGAATTAGCGCTGGCGATTTTGATGAGCGGTCGGTCGGCGCTACTAACGGGCGCGGCTGGGACAGGCAAGACGCACCTGTTGAATACTTTTATTGCACAGGCGCGTGACCAGGGTAAAAAGGTGTCGGTAACAGCGACGACGGGCTTGGCGGCGACGCATTTGGGCGGCAATACCATTCACAGTTGGAGTGGTATTGGTGTCAGTGATCACTTGGCGAACAACTTTTTTGATCGGCTGTCAAAAACGCGGCGTGAGGTGATTACCAAGACCGACGTGCTAGTAATTGACGAGATTTCCATGCTGCATGATTTTCGGCTGGATATGGTCGATCAGGTGCTGCGCGGCGTCAGGGAAAACGACCAGCCGTTTGGTGGTGTTCAGCTGGTGATGAGCGGTGATTTTTTCCAATTGCCACCGATCAATCGTCCGGGCGAGCAGGGCGGCGGCTTCGTGGTGTATTCGGAAGCGTGGCAGGAATTGCAGCCGGCGGTGCTGTATTTGGAACGGCAATACCGGCAAAATGACGAGCAGCTGCTAGAGATTTTGACGGCGCTGAGAAATGATAATATTAGGCGGCATCACGCCGAGGCACTGCTGGCACGGACGGAGGTCCAACCGCCTGACGGTGACATTACTGAACTACACACCGTCAATGTTGATGTCGACGCCATTAACAGCCAGAAGCTGGCGGAGTTGGCGGGCGAGGAGCGAACGTATCAGCAGACGACGACGGGCTCAAAGATGTATGTCGAGAGTCTGCAGCGGTCGGTGCTGACGCCGAGTGAACTTGTATTAAAATTGGGCGCGTTGGTGATGGCCGTGAAAAATTCGCCGCAGAAATTGTACGCCAACGGTAGTATCGGCACGGTGGTGGATTTCGAGCCACTGACCGATTATCCAATTGTGGAGTTTCGTAGTGGACAGCAGGTAACCATGGTACCGGATATGTGGGAGCTGCGTGACGGTGAGCGTAAGCGGGCCAGTATCTCGCAGGTGCCGCTGCGCCTCGCGTGGGCTATCACCGTGCATAAAAGCCAAGGCATGACCTTGGACGCGGCAAAAATTGACCTGAGAAAGGCCTTTGTCGAAGGTATGGGTTATGTGGCTTTGAGCCGGGTGCGGGATCTTGATAATCTGTATCTTTACGGCATTAACCGTAAGGCGCTGGAAATCTCGCCAGATGCGCTGGCGATTGATGAGGTGCTGCAGCGAGCAAGTGGTGAGGCGGCCAAGCACTATCGTCCAATGCTGGAGGAAATGAAGCAGAAACAGTCAACGCCGAAAAAATCCGGTAAGAAATCTCAGTCCGGCAGCTGGCAGCAAAAAATTGCCAAAATGCGCGAAACCCATCCCAAAGCCTACATGCCGTGGGAAAAAGCTGACGATGACCTTCTTAAACAGGAGTTCTTGCAAGGCGCAACCGTCCAGCAGCTTAGTCAAAAGCTTGGTCGCCATGAGGGCTCAATTCGCATGCGATTGCAGAAGCATTTTGGGGAGGAGGTTTTGGACTAGCTTAAATGCTATAATGACCGCATGAAGCAGTTAGATTTTTCACCCCTATACACGCCGATGTCCGAGTCTGAAGTGCAGTGGTTTCGGCAGTATTACCAAAGCGTCAACGTCGAAAGAAAATCTAAGGGAGTTTTTGGCCAAGCGCTGGGCATTGTTTATATGACTATCGTAATGAGTGTCTTTACAGGCGTTTTGTAATACCAGAATCAGCGATGCCTGCAAATCTTAAACTCATATTAGCGCCGATGGTTATTTTCATCTATATATCATTCATTGCTCTTATTAGGCGACATATTAGGGTTTTATTTGACTCGGGGAGGGCGACTGGCGAACGGTACATGATGGCAGCTTTAAGTAAATTTGCTGGGTTAAATCAGCTTGATTTCATGCCGTACGTAGAAAACCCTGATAATTCTGGTGTTATTTTTCAAGAAGAGTGGTCGCGCGATAAGATTTCGCGTAATGTTTTGTCTGGTATGCTTGGCGGCAAGCTTAATTTTCAAATGGGCTGGTATGAGAATGAAGTTACATTGGATCACGCCACACGCTATTGGCGCTATTTGCGAATTGATATGAATCGGAATTTGCCGCATGTTATTCTTGACTCGACAGTTGATAATGTTAACGTTCTCGGCAAAGTTTTTAATAATTTGCCAGATGATATTGATCCTAATCAACGGCTTAGTCTGGAGGGAGGTTTTAACGATTATTTCACGCTGTATGCGCCAAAAGATTACGAACGGGATGCTTTGTATATCTTTACGCCGGATTTAATGGCGCTGTTGATTGATGGTGCGACGTGGTGCGATGTTGAAATAGTGGATAGTCAGATTTATTTTTATAGCGCCTATAATAAGTTTGATTATGTAAAAGAGATGGAATTTGTATGGAAAGCGTTTCGCATTATGAGTATTATGGGTGTCAAGTTGTACAATCAGACGGATTACTATAATGATGAGCGAATTGGCAATTGGCAGCTTAATATTGTTGCCGATCAGGGCAAGCGCTTGAAAAACTATATGCCGTTGATTAGTACTATCGTTTTTGTGTTGTCTGCTGTGTTTCTTGTGATATATGCTGTCGTGGTTACCATAGCTCCGATAATAATGAGATAGGGCGCGGTCGGTTTTTTGGCTGCAAGGTTGGGTTTGCTGAGACCGTGAACTGATACGGTGATTTGACATTATTTATATTTTGTGCTACTATACAAGTAGTAAGAAGTTAAAATAAATATGACAGAAGAGTTGATTACCGCGGCTAACAAAGATAGGTCTGTGTCTAATGCCGATAGATTGTTGACGCCAGGATCGGATAAAGCTGGCGACCTTGGTGAAGCGGCGCTTCTTCCTGCGCCTGATGGAGTATCCTTATTAGGGGAAGGAGCTAGTGATGATGAACGGAAACCTCGACTGCTGCGGCGGATAGGAGGATACGTGGCTGGTTTAGCGTCTCGGCTGACGGAAAGGGCTGGCTGGCGTAGTGCTGATGAGAATTATAAGACCGCAGATAACACGAGCGGCGATTCTGAAAATGAGGATTCTCACGAGGAAGAAGAGCTTGACGAATTGACTCTGCGAAGAATTGATAAGATTGACGAAGAGTGGGAGTTTCGGGCTGACGTGGATGGCTTTAACGGCAATTTTATTCCTAAGAGTTATCCTGATTTCGCAGGGAGCATTGCGAGCGGTAATTATGAAGAAATAGAGAAGCTAGTGCCTGATGTAAGAGAGTTGTTGGCGAATGACAATAGGCTTAATCCGGAATCGGAAAATTATGATAAAGAATACTTCCATTATTTTACACATTCTTTTTTGCTGAATTTAGCAAAAAAGAATGTTGCGGCGTTTTTCAGAGAGCATTATGAGCATATGCCGAAACTTGCAGATAGTGCCCGGCGTGCTATGCAGGAGCAGGTTGACTCGACACATTCTCTCAAAAATAGTGATAGTGGCGATTTCTTCAACCGCTATTATAGGCATGAAGAGGCTGTAACTCATTTAATGAGCGCCGAAGCTGTGCTACCTAGGGAGATAGCTGAAGAGTTTAAAGATGGAATTGTTAACGAGGTGGCCGAGGTTGTTGAGGCTGCTGCGAATTCAGTGGGGTGGCGAGGGTTTGATGCGAACGCAGCCTGGCTGGCGGACCATGGTTTTCCGCCGGAGCGCTGGCCGCAGGGCGCTAGAGATCGAGAGGACTTTCCGGAGCCATTGCGCCGGCTGGTTAACGAGCAGGATGAGGATAAAGCAGAGAAACTTGATCGTGCGGTAATTAAATATTGTATAAAAAAGACAGAGGTATATGACGATAAAGGCGAGATGAAGCCCGACGTCTACGGACGGTGCGATTTGATACAGAAGTACTTTGAGGGACGTTTGCCAGATGTGGATCCTAAGATAATGACTTGCGGTATTGTAGGTATGGTTGATTCGTCTTCTTCTGAGAATATAGGTCAGCAGGCTGACAGATATAACAACTATATCCAAACTATTCGCGAAATAGGACAGGATAACGCCAATAAGCTGGGCGAAGAGCTGGGGATAACGCATTTTTCTGACTGGAGTCCAGAGGTCTTGCGAGGTACGCTGCATATATTAGAGACTGGGCGTACGGAATCTGGTAATCCGGCAACGATAATCATCAGGGGATTTACCGGCGACCACAACGGCGCCGCGTATGCACATCACAACATAAAATCTACTGATATGTTTGCTGTTGAGATAGGCCATACCGATATGCTATCTGGTATAGTAGAAAAACTAGAGAGAGCTGGTGTCGACAGTAATACGTTCTATGCAGCCATCTTGTTTGGTCATGGCAGCGAAGATGTGTTTAATATGTCGTATGGCGAAAAAATATCGCCTGATTCTCAGGAGTGGTATAATAAAAAGGGTCTGCGCGATCTCGTTACGGCTTTGGCAATAGATACTATTATACTAGATTCATGCCATCCGCTTGTGCGAGAAAAGGATAGATTTGAGCCTCTTACGCTTGATGAAGGATTTCAGCGGCGCAAGGGTACAGCGCCAGCGATTTCTAAGGCGTTTCCGTGGATTAGGGTTATTAGCGGTCTAGATGGAGTGTTATATCGCCTGATAGACGAAGCAGATCACATTACTACTATTGAAACTGGAGATAGTGAGGGAAATAGAACATCTATAATGGCGGAAACCTGGAATGGATGGACGCATATGTATGGGGAAGGAGCGGATGGACAATGATTGAAAAAAGACGTGATGGCAGCGACAGTTTGGTTTCAGAAGCGAAGCTGATTATGCAGGAAATTGGGGAAAATCCCGACGATTACGAAGCGTTTGCGAGGAGATACTTGGCGGATATAGCCAGTGCGATGTATTATTTTGCGCAGGGTGACGGCGATGCTTCTATGGATGTTAATCTGGCTCGGTTTGATAGTCATGGTAATCTGTCTGAAGATGAATTTGACATATATCGTATTGAATACAAGGCTAGTGAAAATGGAGGGATTGGCGAATGTCGTGTATACAAAATTGTTCCCGGTGAAGATGATCCGCAGGAGGCTACTGAGCAAGAGATTACCGCGCAAGACGCGAACCTTGATACGTGCAACACGTTGGGCCGGATTTGGAATGAGCTTGCGGTTAGCAGAAAATCCAAGGACTAAAGGTAATTTTTATGAGAAGAAGTCTTGAGACAACATTTCTTCCGCCAGGAGAGAATGAAGATAATCTTGAAAGGGATTCGGACGCCGGGCCAGATATAGAGGCTACTGGGGGAGGGGGTGGCTCGTATGTCGACAACTATAGCCTTACTCCGGTAAAGTTTTCAGGAGTCGAGATTCATCCTGCTGGAGCGAGCGATGAAATTAGCCCTGAAGAGGTATGTTGGCGGCTAGAGTCAGAGGGAGTGGTCAAAGTTGCTCCGCGTTTAGATGAACAACTGGCAGGCAAGGCTGAAGACAGGAGTAATGTCATTACTTGTATAGCCGGAATGAATAAATCTTTGGGAACTGATACATCTAATGATCGATACAGAAGGTATAGGGCGGATCTAACAGAGAGTGAAGTATTGCGTCAACTTGATACTTTTCTCGCTGGCATAATTGATTTAGGCGATTTGAATATTTCGCTTGCAGCTGATGCTTGGTATATGCGCGAAAACTTAACCTTCATTGGCGAGAAAGAATATAGAGAGGCTGCAGCAGGGATTGCTGCTAGTTGGGTAGCGTCTCTTGAAGCAGACGACGACTTGCAGATTTATGCTGTTGCCGGAGAAATTGCTAAGTTAAAAAAAGCTACTTATAAGAATCAGATAAAGAGCGATGAGTATTTATTAGACAATATACTAGCCAATTTTACCGAAGGAGATTGGGAAAAATACGGTGATAGGATTATCGTTGATCGAGATGATATCGCGAAGATGCCAAAAGGAAATTTGAGAGTTGTCCTACTAGACGATTGGACTATTAGCGGTTGGCAACTTGGTAAAGTTTATAATTCGCTATCTGGGCAATATCCTGAATTAAAAGATTCAATTGAGGTACAGTTGATTGTTGCTAACGAGGAAAGAATAAAACATGGGCTTGCTGCTAGTTGGCTGCGCAATAGTGAAAGTATTCCCGTCAAAGCTTATTTTTTGGCGCACGATTCTATAGAAGCGGAACATGGGGCGCATATCACTGGTTATCATTCTGCTGTTGATTTTGATTTTGAGGTTACTATAAAAAATATGGTCGGTGCAGCCAGAGAACTTCTAGGGGCGGATGGTAAAGATATTCACATGCCTCCCGGAACAAATATCGTACGTCCGTATCGCAAGGATGGAGTGACGAGAG
>ERZ773068.762-NODE-762-length-16738-cov-9.709645_pt1 | contig 16738 bp, 12 predicted proteins | sample MGYA00580620_ERZ773068 | MGnify/ENA primary metagenome ERZ773068 (study PRJEB29015, sample SAMEA2737983) | human oral metagenome | biome: human oral; feature: human-associated habitat; material: dental | place: China | collected 2101 ... | reverse complement strand
AAAAGGAATAAAAATGAAAAAAATAATCAAACGTTCTGTAGTTGGTCTTCTTGTCTTATTATTTGGCCTGATTCTGATTTTGGTACCTTCCTCAATTCAGTCCTCTGATCAGTTAAAGAATGTAGAGAGCACAATTAGTTTGTCTAGTATGGTTGAATCTGGACTTCAGAATGCAACAGTAGGAACAAATGGTTTAAGTACAGAGATTACGATTAACAGCAAACAATTTAATCAGTTACTGAAATCATTTTTGACTGATAATCAGAGTCAAGAATTATTGGAGAGTGCGTATAGCATTGAAGGAGATAAATTGAGATTGCAACTCCCTATAAAAATCCTTGGGGTTGACAGCAAACTTGATTTGCGTTTCTACGCAGCCTATGAAAATCATACCCTACGATTTGATCTTGCTAGCTCTCGTCTAGGAAATCTTCCAGTACCAAAAGCTATTGTAGCTTCGATTTTACAAAATAGATTGAAAGACCAGTCCAGTAATCTAGCCATGGAACAAGAGACAATATTGGTTTCTCTGCCAGAGTCTCAGTTTAAAATTACAGGACTTAATATACAGGATAATACTGCCAAAGTTAAGCTGACAATGAATATGTCAGGTTTGCTAGGCCAGTAGGAGTAGATATTATGACTATGGTAAATTTAGCTCAGCCTGATGTCATTTTAATTAATAGCAACTTGCGTTTGCGAGCTTATGATGGCCACTATCAAGTGGCCTTTTCTTGGTATCAGGATCCAGATCTTGTCTATTTCGTTGACGGCAAAAAAGGAAGTTATTCTCTAGAAAAGATTAAGAAGATGTATGAGGTCCTTAGTCAGCGAGGAGAACTATATTTCATTGAAGTTAAGCAGGACGATTCTTGGTTGCCAATTGGCGATGTGACTTTTTCGGAGAATGACTTACCTATTGTTATCGGAGTGGAGACTTATCGATCTATTGGTATTGGACGAGAAGTTATCGGAGCATTGATTGAGAGGGCTCGATCTCTGTCTTATCGTCAGTTACGGGTTCAGGACATTTATGGTTTTAATCTCTCTTCTAAAAAGCTATTTACTTCATTCGGTTTTTATCCTTATGAAGAAACGGATCTGGGACATCGTTATGTTTTAGATTTAGTTTTACCTTTTTCTGAAATTCAGCCTAGCCAATTTTTCCTTTCAGAAAAAAAACTAGAAGAAATTGCGACATGGTTTGACCAAGAAGAATTAAAGCCTTTGCCAGTAAAAAGATGGAAGGGGGAATGGTTCCTGACAGATGGTCATAGCAGAGCTTTCACAGCATACCTTAGAGGAAGGTCAGAAATACCAGTATATTTTGACAGAGACGACATCAATCTAAAGTTTTATTCTAATTGCATTAGAGTCTGTCAGGAAAAGAGTATCTTGTCAATAGCTGATTTGAAGGACCGTATCTTGTCTGAGGAAGCCTACCAAACAGAATGGCTTGACTGGTGTAAAAATTCCTTTGAAAGTATGAATGACATGGACAGCTAATTCGTCTTTTTTTCACTAGTTGTGATATAATAAACGAGAAAGAATTAGAATAATATCATAATAAATTAAAGGAGTAGCGGATGCTATACGAATTTTGTGCTGAAAATGTAACCTTGCTTGAAAAAGCAATGCAAGCAGGAGCTCGTCGAATTGAACTCTGTGACAATTTAACTGTCGGAGGAACCACGCCAAGTTATGGAGTCATTCGTGCTGCAGTAGACTTGGCCAAGCCTTATGAGATTAGCATTATGACCATGATTCGTCCTAGAGGTGGTGATTTTGTATATACTGACCTTGAAGTAGCAATCATGATCGAAGATATTAAAAAGGCGCGTGAAGCTGGAAGTCAGGGAGTCGTATATGGCCTGTTGACAAGGGAGAATGAACTAGATACAGAGAATCTTGAGTCTCTACTGGCTGTGTCTAAAGACTTAGAAGTCGTTTTTCACATGGCTTTTGATTCTATTCCAAGAGACAAACAGTTTGAGGCCTTGGATTGGTTGGCTGAGCACGGTGCTAAGCGCATTTTGACTCATGGTGGTCCAGCTTCAGAAACGATTCAAGAACACTTTGCTTGGTTAAAAGAGCTGGTGGCCTATGCTAACAAGCGAATCCAAATCCTGCCTGGAGGTGGCATTACGACTCAAAATCGCGATGAAATCCTTGCTGAGTTAGGTGTGGATCAACTACATGGAACAAAAGTAGTATTTTAGGAGGATAAGGAGAGGAGCTGTGGCTCCCTTTCCTTTTTATGAGTATGTTTGAACTATTCGAGAAATATAAGGCTAACTCTGATAAGCTAGTCCATTATGGTTTTATAGAAAAGGAAGGCATCTATCAGATATCAAGAAAAGTCTTGTCTGGTGATTTTCAGATGGTGATTAATGTTGAAGATAGTAGCGTCCGTTTTCAGTTATTTGATTGTGAGACAGGGGATGAGTATAGGCAGGTTCATATGGAATCTATGACGGGTGAGTTTGTTGGTCAGGTGCGTCAAGTTTGTTTGGATCTCCTCTTAGATATTCGTCGCCATTGTTTCGATGAAATTGGTTTCCTTTATGAACAAAGTCAGCGCTTGGTAGCCCACGTTTCTGAGCGTTATCAGGGAAGTTTGGAATACCTTTGGGCTAAGTCTTCAAGAAAAAGTTCTACCCAGGCAGCTGTATTTCGCCATGAAGGGACAAAGAAGTGGTATGGAGCCTTTCTGACGACTGACTGGTCTAAGTTTGAGTCAGGACGAAGTGGAGCAATTGAGGTTCTTAATGTCAAGAACAACCAGGTCTCAGAACGAGTCCAAGAAAAAGGAATCTACCCAGCCTTTCATATGAATAAAAAGTATTGGCTGAGTCTTCCGCTAGATGATACTCTGACGGATCAAGAATTATTTTCTCTTTTAGAAGAGAGCTTTCTTTTAACAAAGAAGAAATAAGAGGCTGAGTTTTCCAGCCTTTTTCGCTATCAATAATGCTAAAATGAGTGTATAATGAATAGTATTTGAAGATTAGAAATAAGGACAAGAATGAAGTTATTAAAGAAATTATCTTGGTTTTTTAAATTAGAAAAGTGGCCCTATATTACTGGTATTTTAGCCTTGTCTTTGGTCAGTCTTTTAAACTTGCTCCCACCTCGTGTGATTGGAGAAGTGATTGACCAGATTGCTAGTAGAGATTTGACGAATCTGGAACTGGCCTATCAACTTTTTATCTTGGTTTTGTCTGCTTTGGCCATGTATGCTTTGCGCTTTGTCTGGCGTAAGTATATTTTGGGGACAGCCAATCGTCTGGGTAGAATCTTACGCTACCGTCTCTTTGAGCATTTTACTCGTATGTCTCCTTCCTTTTATCAGACTTATCGGACTGGTGATTTAATGGCTCACGCCACTAATGATATTAATGCAGTTGTTGGCGTTGCTGGTGGAGGAGTTATGTCATCAGTAGACGCTTCTATCACAGCCTTAGTGACTATTCTTACCATGTTTTTTGTTTTGGACTGGAGGTTGACTCTGATTGCCATATTACCCTTGCCTTTTATGGCCTGGGGAACCAGTCTGATCGGTCGGAAAAACCATGAGAGTTTTAAGGCTGCCCAAGAAGCCTTTTCTGATTTGAACAATAAGGTTCAAGAAAGTGTCTCAGGTATCAAAGTGACTAAGTCTTTTGGTTATCAAGATGCAGAGACAGCTGCTTTTGCTAGGATCAACCAAGATGTTTTTAAGAAAAATATCCTTGCAGCTAAGTACAATGCCCTTTTTGATCCGATGGTTTTGATTTTTGTCGGCCTGTCCTATCTTTTAACCTTGATCTTTGGCGGTCTTTTCATCAGTCAAGGTCAGTTGACATTGGGAGAGTTGGTCACCTTTATCACTTATCTGGATATGTTGGTCTGGCCCCTTCAAGCTATGGGCTATCTTTTCAATATTAGTCAGCGAGGGACTGTGTCTTATGAGCGAATTGAAAGCCTGCTAGCCCAAGAAAGTGATGTGATAGAAGTAGCTTCGCCCATTAAGGACATTAAAAATGGTCGTCTGGATTATTCTATTCAAGAATTTGCATATGATGATCGACCAACTCTCAGGGATCTTCATTTTTCAATTGAGCAGGGACAGACCTTAGGTATTGTTGGTGTCACAGGCTCTGGGAAGACGACCTTGCTTCGACTTTTGCTTCGAGAACAAGATATACAAGATGGGAATATTTGCCTAGCTGGACATGACATAAGAGATTACAGCCTTTCTGCTTTGCGGAGCTTGATTGGTTATGTTCCTCAAGATCAAATCTTGTTTGCTACATCAATTCGTGATAATATTCGATTTGGTAATCCAATTCTTTCTGATGAGGACGTTATCGCTGTTACTAAACTTTGCGGAATTTATGAAGACATTATGCAAATGCCGAATGGATTTGATACCTTGGTTGGAGAGCGAGGTGTATCCTTATCGGGTGGACAAAAGCAACGCTTGGCCATGTGTCGTGCTTTGATTCTTAATCCCGAGATCTTGATCTTGGATGATTCTTTATCTGCTGTTGATGCCAAGACCGAGCACTTGATTTTGGACAATCTTAAGCGAGAGCGTTCTGGTAAGACTACATTGATTACTGCCCATCGCTTATCAGCAGTAGTGCATGCAGACTTGATCCTAGTTTTAGATCAGGGACGGATTATTGAGAGTGGTAGTCATCAGGAACTTTTAACACAGGATGGCTGGTACGCCACTACTTATCAAAATCAACAATTGGCTGAAAGCTTAGAGGAGGTCTAATATGAAAAAACAATCAACTTTTCAACGACTTCTAAGCTATATGCTTGCATATAAATGGCTCACACTTTCAGCATTTACCTTTGTTTTTCTAACCACTTTGGTTACCACTGCCTTACCTCTTTTGGCTAGAACTTATATCGATCGGTTCATTAGTTCTGGACAGGCGGCTGCTGGTTTTTATCTCTTGGCTATTTACTATGGCTTATTTATACTGCGCGTGCTTTTGACTTTTTTAGGGCAGTATTCATTTGCAAAGGTAGCCCACAGTATTGTTCGTGACTTACGTCAAGAAGCCTTTGCTAATATTCAAAAGCTACGAATGGCCTATTTTGACCAAACACCTGCTGGAGCCATCGTTTCTCGTCTGACCAATGATACTCAAGCAGTGGCGGATATGTTTAGTAGTATTTTCTCAAGCTTTTTAAGTTCAATCTTCATTTTAGTGGTAACTGCCGCAACTATGTTTGCTCTGGATTGGCGTCTGGCTCTTTTAATACTTTTATTTCTACCAATCATGCTGGCCTCGATCTTACTTTATCAAAAACTGTCAACTGGCTTGCTCAAGCAAGTCCGTAGTAAGTTGAGCGATTTAAACGTAAAGCTTTCCGAGACTATTGAAGGAATGAGGATTGTCCAAGCCTTTGGTCAGGAAAAGCGCTTGATTGATGAATTTGAAGAAATCAATCAGGAGCACCTAAACTACACCAATCGATATCTGGATGTCAACAGTCTCCTTTTACGACCAGCCATGTCTCTTTTGAAAATTCTGGCCTATGGCGTTATTCTGACTTATTTTGGTCTAACTTGGCAAACTGCAGGAATTACAGCAGGGATTATGTATGCCTTTATCCAGTATGCCAACCAGCTCTTTAATCCTTTGATTGAAGTCATGCAAAACTATTCAGTTCTTCAGACCTCTATGATCTCTGCTGAGCGTGTCTTTGAAGTCATTGATAGAAGAGACTATGAACCAATCCAAAAAAATAAAGACTTGAAAATCAAAAAAGGTGATATAGAATTCAGAGATGTTAGTTTTTCTTATGACGGAAAAAGAGATATTTTGAAACATATTTCTTTCAAGGTCAAGCAAGGTGAAACGATCGCTTTTGTTGGATCCACTGGATCGGGTAAATCCTCCATCATCAACCTCTTTTTGCGCTTTTATGAGTTTGAAAGAGGACAAATTCTGATTGATGGACACGATATAAAAGACTACAGCCAATCAGAGCTTAGGCGACATATTGGACTGGTCCTTCAGGATCCTTTCCTTTACCACGGGACAGTTGCTAGCAATATCCAGATGTACCAAGAAGGACTTAGTCAACAGGACATTGAAGAGGCAGCTAAGTTTGTTGATGCCCATGACTTTATTAAACAACTGCCATTGACTTACGATGCACAAGTAACAGAGCGAGGAGCTGCATTTTCTAGTGGTCAGCGCCAGCTCTTAGCCTTTGCTAGGACAGTCGCGACCAAGCCTAAGATTTTGATTTTAGACGAGGCTACTGCCAATATTGACTCAGAGACAGAGGAGTTGATCCAAGCCTCACTGAAAAAAATGCGACAAGGCAGAACGACGATTGCTATCGCCCATCGCCTCTCTACTATTCAGGATGCTGACTGTATCTATGTGCTAGACAAGGGGCAGATTATCGAATCTGGTAGTCACGAAGAGCTTCTATCTCAAAATGGCACATATAAGAAAATGTATCAACTTCAGGCTGGCATGCTGAAAAAAGCTTAGGAATGAATTTTCCTAAGCCTTTTTTAAATATTTTTTTAGTCCCTCTATAGAGGTTTCTAGGTCTTGGTATCGAATTTTGACATAGCGATAAGGGCAAGGATCGATATAAGCCGACTCAAAGAAGTCAAGCGGTAGACCACTATGTTTAAGAGAGCTAATGGATGTTAGTGTTTTTAGATCCAATAAAATACCACCTGGTGTCAGTAGGTAAGGTAGTTCTAAACCAGCTTTTTCAAGCAGATGTTGAGCATTTTCTTTTTCTTCCTCCTGTAAACGCAGTAGCGCCAGTCTATTTTTTTGGAACATTTGATTATCGATATAAAGAGAGAGAGCTTTTTGCATGATGAGATTGCTGTCATAGTCCAAAATGCTTTTGAAAGCGATAAATTGCTTCTTGACGCTATCAGGCAATAGCAAAGCTGTAATTCGAAGTGCAGGGAAAAGACTAGTTGAAAAAGATTTGATATAAATAACAGAGTCGCTATTATCTAGATAATGAAAGCTTAGTTCCGACTTATTGTCAAAATCTGCTAGGTAATCATCCTCAATAAGAAAGACCTGGTAAAGCTTAGCTAGGCGGAGAATTTCTTCTTTTTCCTGACGGCTGTAAGTGTGTCCTAAGGGATAGTGAAAGCGAGGAATGGTATAGAAAAACTTTATGTTACCTGAACGAAAGATATTTTCCAACTCCAGTAAGTCAATTCCTTTTGGGCTTCGTTCTATGGTCTTATATTTTAAATTTTGAGCCTTGAGCAAATCATTTATTCTGTGGTAGGTTGGTTGTTCTACTAAAATAGTGTCGCCATGATTAGGGAAGTCTATTTGAGATAGGATATAGAGTGCTTGCTGGGTACCAGATGTCAAAGCTATCTTGTCTAGAGTTGGGTATATAGCTGATTCTAGAAGTAGATTTTTGACAGATTGTCTCAAATCTTCTAGTCCCTCTTGTTGAGAGTAGTAGTTAAAAAGGTAATTTTCTCGTCCAATTAATGTCTCATTGAGACAGATCCGAAAATCTTCATAGACTTGATGGCGATCGTTTCTTAAGGGAAGCTCTAGATCATTGTTTTCTTCTGGAGCTTGCTCCAATACATAATAACCACTTTTTGGGACGGCATAGATATACATCTGATAACTCAGATCTAGAAGAGCCTTTTGAACGGTATCCTTGCTACAATGGTAACTTTTAGACAAAAGCCGAATAGAGGGAAGCTTATCTCCTTTTTTAAGCTGTCCACTCTTGATTTGTTCAATCAGATGATCTGAAATTTCTTGATATTTTGTCTTAAGCATACAACTGTCCCCATACAGATTGGATTTTTTCATATTGTAACTTATTTTAAAGTGTTTTACAATAAAAAAGTAGAAACGGAGAGTGACAAATGGAATGATTACGACAAAACCAAAGAGAATTATTTTAGCTAGTGATATTTCTGGCTTAGGGAAGGTTGCTGTGACGGCAGCCCTGCCATTGTTTGCCATATGTCAGCTGGAAGTCTCTGTTCTTCCCACAGTTCTTCTATCATCTCACACTGGTGGTTTTCCTAAAGTTTACATTGATGACTACACTGTTGGAATGCAGGCTTTTTTAAAGCAATGGCAGAGTATTGGTGTTGAGTTTTCAGCTTTGGTGACAGGCTATCTCAAGTCTAGCCAGCAAATCGCATCTCTTATAGATTTTCTGGAGCATGAGAACCTCCCCTTGATTGTAGACCCTATTATGGGTGACAATGGTGAGCTATACAAAGGCTTTGGTGATCATTATATTTCTAGCATGCGTACTCTCTGTCAAAAAGCAGATTTGATTTTGCCCAATTTAACAGAAGCTTGTTTTCTTGCTGATTTGCCTTATCAAGATAATGATTTGACAGAGCAATTTTTAAAAAGTCTTGCTCAGCGTCTGAGCGAATTAGGTGCAAAGAAAATTCTATTGACCGGTCTTCCACTGAGTCACGATCAGATTGGTGTTGCTTATTTCGACAAAGAAGAAGGCATCTTTAGTCTGTATAGAGGTAAGAGATTTCAGCAACAATTCTTTGGAACAGGGGATATGTTGACTGGCTTGGTAGCGGCTGCATTAGTACAGGGGATTGACCTGCAAAAGTGTCTTCCGATTTTCATTAACTTCATCGAGAAAAGTCTAGTAACGACACTGAATTGTGACTCTGATCTTCGTTATGGAGTATACTACCAGCCCCATTTGGGAGATTTATTTATAGAATTTAAAAGATTATTGGAGGTTTCTAATGAAAAATAATAAACTAACTACTCGTGAACTAGTGGAATTGAGTCTCTTTTCGGCTCTAATTACGCTTAGCATTCAGTTTTTCAGAATTCCTGTTGGTCCTCAATTTATTCATTTTGGAAATGCTCTAGTTGTGGTAGCTACTCTTATTTACGGAGTAAGAAAAGGTGCTTTGGTTGCAACCGTTGGTCTGGGAGTCTTTGATATATTAAACGGGTATGCTTCAGTAGTTTGGATTACAATTTTGGAAGCATTAGTTGTTATTCTTGTTGTTCATTTTGTTTATGAAGCAATGCCAAAGTGTAGGGGAAAGTTAGTGATTGTTGGTTTTGCAGCTGCTTTGACTAAAATAGTATTAAATCTATTCAAATACACTTTGATTGGAATGCTCGGCAACCTCACTTTAGGTGCTTCCTTAAATTTAGCTCTTGTTAAGATAGTTGGAACTTTTGGTTCAAGCTTGGCTACAGTTATAGCTGTTCCTATCCTTTATCCAATATTTAAGAAAATTAGCGAAACAATTAGAAAATGATTTTAATTATCAAACATAGTTTAAATGCTTTGGATAGAAAAAATCAGTAATAAAAAAATGCATATTTAAAGACGGTTTATAAACTCGTCTTTTTTAGTATTTGAAGATGAAAAAATGATCAATTTTTTTTGTAAAAAATACTTAGAAAGCCGTTATTTCCACTGAAAATATGGTACTATAGATACGATACTTTTTTAAATACTAAGTTTTTGGGATATTAAATTAAGTAGAGGGGATTACATGTTTTTTAAACGTCAAAAGGGACAATACCACGAAGTTGAACGTGTTACGCGTTTTAAACTGATTAAGTCTGGAAAACACTGGCTTCGTGCGGCTACATCTCAATTTGGTCTTTTAAGATTAATGAAGGGTGCTGATATTTCATCAGTTGAGGTGAAGGTAGCTGAGGAGCAGTCTGTAGAAAAGGGTGGACTTAATTACCTGAAAGGAATTATAGCTACGGGAGCTGTGCTTGGTGGAGCGGTTGTTACAAGCTCTTCTGTTTATGCTGAAGAAGAACAAGCCCTCGAAAAAGTAATTGATACACGGGACGTTCTAGCAACTAGGGGAGAAGCAGTTTTAAGCGAAGAAGCTGTAACTACTTTGTCATCTGAAGAAGCTAATCCAGTGGAATCCTTATCAGATACTTTGTCAGCGAGTCAAAGAACTTCAGCGAGCTCTTCAGTTTCAACTAGTATATCTATATCGGAGTCGTTTTCAGCATCAGCATCATTATCATCAAGTTCAAGTCTATCACAGTCTAGCTCAGAATCTGCAAGTGCCTCTGAGTCTCTTTCAGTGTCCGCAAGTACATCGCAATCACTTTCACCTTCTACAAGTAGCACACAATTATCAAATAATGCATCTTTAACTTCATCCGAAAGTGCTAGTTCTTTAAATACGAACCAGTCTGTTAGTGCAAGGAATCAAAGTGCTCGTGTTCGTACTCGGCGTGCGGTAGCCGCGAATGATACAGAAGCTCCTCAAGTGAAATCTGGGGATTATGTAGTATATCGTGGCGAATCTTTTGAATATTATGCTGAGATTACCGATAACAGTGGTCAAGTTAATAGAGTTGTCATCCGAAATGTTGAAGGTGGTCCTAATAGTACTTACCTTTCTCCTAATTGGGTAAAATATTCAACAGAGAATCTTGGTCGTCCTGGTAATGCTACTGTACAAAATCCTCTCCGGACTAGAATATTTGGTGAAGTTCCTACAGATACAGTTATTGGTTATTATACTCGTTATATAATTGCGTGGGACCCTTCAGGAAATGCAACTCAAATGGTGGATAATCCTAATCGGAATGGACTAGAAAGATTTGTCCTTACGGTCAAAAGTCAAAATGAAAAGTATGACCCTGCTGATCCTTCCGTTACTTATGTTAATAATCTTTCTAACTTGTCAACAAGTGAAAGAGATGCGGTAGCTGCAGCAGTTCGAGCCGCAAATCCAAGTATACCATCTGCTGCTAAGATTACTGTTTCACAAAATGGTACGGTTACAATTACTTATCCAGATAGATCTACAGATACTATTCCTGCAAACAGAGTAGTTAAAGATCTTCAAATTAGTAAATCAAACTCTGCTTCGCAGAGTTCATCGGTTAGTGCATCTCAATCAGCAAGCGTCTCAGTAAGTGCCAGCGAGTCAGCCTCAACCAGCGCGTCAGTACGTGCGAGTGAGTCCACTTCTACGAGTGCATCCGTTTCTGCGAGCGAATCAGCCTCCACGAGTGCGTCTGTAAGTGCAAGCGAATCAGCTTCCACGAGTGCCTCAGTAAGTGCGAGTGAATCGGCTTCCACGAGTGCGTCAGTATCTGCAAGTGAATCAGCGTCCACCAGTGCGTCTGTGAGTGTCAGTGAGTCAGCTTCGACGAGCGCATCCGTGAGTGCAAGCACGTCCGCGTCTACGAGCGCTTCAGTTTCTGCCAGCGAATCAGCTTCCACGAGTGCCTCAGTAAGTGCTAGCGAGTCAGCCTCAACCAGCGCATCCGTAAGTGCAAGCGAGTCCGCCTCCACGAGTGCCTCAGTATCAGCAAGCGAGTCATCTTCGACCAGTGCCTCAGTATCTGCAAGCGAGTCATCTTCGACCAGTGCCTCAGTATCTGCGAGCGAATCATCTTCCACGAGCGCCTCAGTATCAGCAAGCACGTCTGCGTCCACGAGTGCGTCAGTATCTGCAAGCGAATCAGCGTCCACGAGTGCATCTGTGTCTGCGAGCGAATCGGCTTCCACGAGTGCGTCAGTATCTGCAAGCGAGTCATCTTCGACCAGTGCATCCGTGAGTGCAAGCACGTCCGCGTCTACGAGCGCTTCAGTTTCTACCAGCGAATCAGCGTCCACGAGTGCCTCAGTATCTGCAAGCGAGTCATCTTCGACCAGTGCCTCAGTATCTGCGAGCGAATCATCTTCCACGAGCGCCTCAGTATCAGCAAGCACGTCTGCGTCCACGAGTGCGTCAGTATCTGCAAGCGAATCAGCGTCCACGAGTGCATCTGTAAGTGCCAGCACGTCCGCTTCAACGAGTGCTTCAGTAAGTGCAAGTACTTCGGCTTCCACGAGCGCGTCTACAAGCGCAAGTACGTCTGCGTCGACCAGCGCGTCAGTATCCGCAAGCACGTCTGCGTCGATCAGCGCGTCCGTAAGCGCAAGTACCTCAGCCTCAACGAGTGCGTCAGTATCAGCAAGTACTTCGGCTTCAACGAGTGCGTCAGTGTCAGCAAGCACGTCCGCTTCAACGAGTGCGTCAGTATCCGCAAGCACGTCCGCATCGACGAGCGCATCTGTAAGTGCAAGTACGTCCGCGTCGACTAGCGCGTCAGTAAGTGCAAGCACATCCGCTTCCACGAGTGCGTCAGTAAGTGCCAGCACGTCCGCATCGACGAGCGCATCTGTAAGTGCAAGTACGTCCGCGTCGACTAGCGCGTCAGTAAGTGCAAGCACCTCAGCTTCCACGAGTGCGTCAGTAAGTGCCAGCACGTCCGCATCGACGAGCGCTTCCGTATCTGCAAGTACCTCAGCCTCAACGAGTGCATCTGTAAGCGCAAGTATGTCTGCATCAACCAGCGCTTCCGTATCTGCAAGTACGTCCGCATCGACGAGCGCATCTGTAAGTGCAAGTACGTCCGCGTCGACTAGCGCGTCAGTAAGTGCAAGCACATCCGCTTCCACGAGTGCGTCAGTAAGTGCCAGCACGTCCGCGTCTACGAGTGCATCTGTAAGCGCAAGTATGTCTGCATCAACCAGCGCGTCAGTGAGTGCAAGTACGTCCGCTTCCACGAGTGCGTCAGTGAGTGCAAGTACGTCCGCGTCTACGAGTGCGTCAGTATCAGCAAGCACGTCTGCATCCACAAGTGCCTCAGTAAGTGCCAGTGAATCCGCGTCTACGAGTGCCTCAGTATCTGCAAGTGAGTCAGCCTCAACTAGCGCATCTGTAAGTGCGAGTGAGTCAGCCTCAACAAGCGCCTCAGTCTCTGCGAGTGAATCGGCCTCCACGAGTGCGTCTGTTTCTGCCAGTGAATCCGCTTCAACGAGCGCTTCAGTTTCTGCAAGTGAGTCCGCCTCAACAAGCGCCTCAGTTTCTGCAAGCGAGTCCGCTTCGACCAGTGCGTCAGTAAGCGCCAGTGAGTCCGCATCTACGAGTGCATCAGTCTCTGCGAGTGAATCGGCCTCAACAAGTGCGTCTGTAAGTGCGAGTGAATCCGCTTCAACGAGTGCGTCTGTGAGCGCCAGTGAGTCCGCATCTACGAGTGCATCAGTCTCTGCGAGTGAATCTGCGTCTACGAGCGCCTCAGTATCAGCAAGTGAGTCAGCTTCCATGAGCGCATCGGTATCAGCAAGCGAGTCAGCCTCCACGAGTGCATCGGTAAGTGCCAGCGAATCAGCCTCAACCAGTGCATCTGTATCTGCGAGTGAATCGGCCTCCACAAGTGCGTCTGTTTCTGCCAGTGAGTCCGCGTCCACGAGCGCCTCGGTATCTGCGAGTGAGTCTGCATCCACAAGTGCCTCAGTAAGTGCAAGTGAATCCGCGTCTACGAGTGCATCAGTCTCTGCGAGTGAGTCCGCCTCAACAAGCGAATCTGTAAGTGCGAGTGAGTCAGCTTCGACGAGCGCATCTGTATCTGCGAGTGAATCAGCGTCGACGAGTGCGTCAGTATCAGCAAGCACGTCTGCATCCACAAGTGCCTCAGTAAGTGCCAGTGAATCAGCTTCCACGAGTGCATCGGTAAGTGCGAGTGAATCAGCGTCTACGAGTGCATCGGTAAGTGCCAGCGAATCCGCCTCAACCAGTGCATCTGTGTCTGCGAGTGAATCGGCTTCCACGAGTGCGTCTGTAAGTGCCAGCGAATCAGCTTCCACGAGTGCGTCTGTAAGCGCCAGCGAGTCCGCATCAATGAGTGCCTCAGTAAGTGCGAGTGAGTCATCGTCCACGAGCGCATCTGTATCTGCGAGTGAATCGGCTTCCACGAGTGCGTCTGTAAGTGCGAGTGAATCAGCTTCGACGAGTGCATCTGTTTCTGCCAGTGAGTCCGCGTCCACCAGTGCATCTGTTTCAGCTAGTGAATCAGCTTCGACGAGCGCTTCAGTAAGTGCGAGTGAGTCCGCGTCTACGAGTGCGTCAGTAAGTGCCAGTGAATCCGCGTCTACGAGTGCGTCAGTTTCTGCCAGTAAGTCTGCATCAACCAGTGCTTCAGTAAGTGCGAGTGAATCCGCGTCCACGAGTGCATCGGTAAGTACCAGCGAATCAGCCTCAACCAGTGCATCTGTGTCTGCTAGCGAATCGGCTTCCACGAGCGCATCTGTATCTGCGAGTGAGTCCGCCTCCACGAGTGCTTCAGTAAGTGCAAGCACGTCTGCATCCACAAGTGCCTCAGTAAGTGCCAGTGAATCCGCATCCACGAGTGCATCGGTAAGTGCCAGCGAATCAGCGTCCACCAGTGCATCTGTGTCTGCTAGCGAATCGGCTTCCACGAGCGCATCGGTATCTGCGAGTGAGTCTGCATCCACAAGTGCCTCAGTAAGTGCAAGTGAATCAGCGTCTACGAGCGCCTCAGTATCTGCCAGTGAGTCTGCATCCACGAGCGCATCTGTAAGTGCAAGCGAATCAGCTTCGACGAGTGCCTCAGTAAGTGCGAGTGAATCGGCTTCCACGAGTGCGTCGGTAAGTGCAAGCGAATCAGCTTCGACCAGTGCATCTATTTCTGCCAGTGAGTCATCATCCACGAGTGCCTCAGTAAGTGCGAGTGAATCAGCTTCCACGAGCGCCTCGGTATCTGCAAGCGAGTCAGCTTCGACCAGTGCCTCAGTATCTGCGAGTGAATCAGCGTCCACCAGCGCATCCGTGAGTGCAAGCACGTCCGCGTCTACGAGCGCCTCAGTATCAGCAAGCACGTCCGCGTCCACGAGCGCCTCAGTATCTGCAAGTGAATCAGCGTCCACCAGTGCGTCTGTGAGTGCCAGTGAGTCAGCTTCGACGAGCGCATCCGTGAGTGCAAGCACGTCCACGTCTACGAGCGCTTCAGTTTCTGCCAGTGAGTCTGCATCCACAAGTGCCTCAGTAAGTGCAAGCGAATCCGCCTCCACGAGTGCATCGGTAAGCGCCAGTGAGTCCGCGTCCACGAGTGCGTCTGTAAGTGCAAGCGAATCAGCTTCAACCAGTGCGTCTGTAAGTGCGAGTGAGTCAGCTTCGACGAGTGCATCGGTATCAGCTAGCGAATCAGCTTCAACCAGTGCGTCAGTATCAGCAAGTGAGTCAGCTTCCATGAGCGCTTCGGTATCAGCAAGCGAGTCAGCTTCGACCAGTGCGTCAGTAAGCGCCAGTGAGTCAGCTTCGACCAGTGCGTCAGTAAGCGCCAGTGAGTCCGCATCGACGAGTGTCTCAGTAAGTGCGAGCGAATCTGCTTCCACGAGCGCATCTGTATCTGCGAGTGAGTCTGCATCCACAAGTGCCTCAGTAAGTGCAAGTGAATCCGCGTCTACGAGCGCCTCAGTATCAGCAAGTGAGTCAGCTTCCATGAGCGCTTCGGTATCAGCAAGCGAGTCAGCTTCGACCAGTGCGTCAGTAAGCGCCAGTGAGTCCGCATCCACGAGTGCGTCGGTAAGTGCAAGCGAATCAGCTTCGACCAGTGCGTCTATTTCTGCCAGTGAGTCATCATCCACGAGTGCCTCAGTATCTGCGAGTGAATCAGCTTCTACGAGTGCGTCTGTGAGTGCCAGTGAGTCAGCGTCTACGAGCGCCTCAGTATCTGCGAGCGAATCGGCCTCAACCAGTGCGTCTGTTTCTGCCAGTGAATCCGCTTCGACGAGTGCCTCAGTATCTGCAAGTGAATCCGCGTCCGCGAGTGCATCTGTGTCTGCGAGCGAATCGGCTTCGACGAGCGCCTCTGTATCTGCAAGCGAATTCGCGTCGACGAGTGCCTCAGTATCAGCAAGCGAGTCATCTTCGATCAGCGCCTCAGTATCAGCAAGCACGTCCGCGTCCACGAGTGCATCTATTTCTGCGAGTGAGTCGGCGTCTACGAGTGCGTCAGTGAGTGCGAGTGAATCCGCGTCCACGAGTGCCTCAGTATCTGCAAGTGAGTCCGCATCGACGAGTGTGTCCATAAGTGCGAGTGAGTCTGTATCAATAAGCACATCTGTTAGTCAATCTATGTCTGTTAGTGAGTCACTATCATTGAGTGTTAGCACATCTACACTACACAGCCAGCTAAATGGTATATATGAAAGCGAATTGAATTCATTAAGCCTTTCTGAAAGCCTATCTATGTCTCAATCGCTTAGCCAAAGCCTGTCTGATAGTCAATCTACTTCAGCAACTCAATCAATGCATGACAGAATTTCTAAAGGACAGCTTCCTCAAACAGGTGAATCTGAAAGCAAAGCATCCATTTTGGCTTTAGGGTTAGGAGCTTTGGGATTGGCGTTTAAGAAAAGGAAGAAAAATGAGTCAGAGGATTAAACATTAATTAAAGCAGGAAGTTTTTGAACTTCCTGTTTTGATTTTGTTATCAAAATCCTTGATATTCTAGCTTTTTCTAGCAATATTTTATATAATATCTAGTATAGCTTGATGTATTTGTACTTGATGTATTCAACTAAAAATTGGATAAGTAATTATCAAGAAAATCGCAAGTAATTATGGACATAAAAATATAGTAAAATCTAGATTTAAAAACTCATTCTATTTTTGCTAGAAAACTCTATGATTTCTTGATTTTACAGTTGTGAAAGAGTTATAAATAACCTTCTAGATTGAGATTAAGTTAATGATTATTTTCATAAGGAGTATGTGGCTAAGTGGATAAGTTAGAGAATAAAAGTATGGCTAACTATGATGAATACCGAGCAGTTGTTCTTTGTGCCAACTTTTCTGATTGTAATCAAGTTTTAACAACCATTAAGTCCATCGTCTGCCACAATCGCTTTATCAAGTTTTATGTCATCAACA
>ERZ773068.752-NODE-752-length-16879-cov-111.546719_pt1 | contig 16879 bp, 12 predicted proteins | sample MGYA00580620_ERZ773068 | MGnify/ENA primary metagenome ERZ773068 (study PRJEB29015, sample SAMEA2737983) | human oral metagenome | biome: human oral; feature: human-associated habitat; material: dental | place: China | collected 2101 ... | reverse complement strand
TCGATAAAATCTTCGGTACGCAATTGTGTTGGCAAAAACTCATCTTCCAAGCCCTGATCAATGCGCATACCTTGCACTTTATAGCCTTGTTGAATGAGTGCGTTGGCATCATATTGCTGCCATTTTTCGCGATCTTTTCCTAAATAGGCAGAAAAGGCTTTTTCTCCCCAAGGCACAAGGCTTGGCGACAAAATGGGTGAAAAGGCAGAAACACTTTGATAACGTTCCCGGTTTCGCAGTGCCAATACCAATGCGCCGTGTCCGCCCATTGAGTGTCCCATAATGGAACGTTTGCCGTTGGTAGGAAATTTTTCCTCAATCAGACTAGGCAACTCATTCAAAATATAATCATACATTTGATAATTCGTCGCCCAAGGCTGCTCGGTCGCATTCAGATAAAAGCCCGCACCCTGCCCTAAATCGTAAGCAGCATCGTTCGGCACTTGCTCTCCGCGAGGGCTGGTATCGGGGGCAACCACAATCACTTGATGTTCTGCCGCATAACGTTGAAAACCTGATTTGGTAATGAAATTTTGTTCCGTACACGTTAAGCCGGAAAGCCAATAAATCACACCAAGCGGTCGATTCTCCTGATTATCCGGCAAATAGACGGCAAATTTCATTTCGCATTGAAGCGTTTGGGCATAGTGTGCCCAAACTTGTTGCGAACCACCAAAAATTTGATGTTGTTCAATCAGTTTCATCTCGTACCTTAGTAATGAATAACAGCGCGGATCGATTTACCTTCATGCATTAACTCAAAGGCTTCATTGATTTGATCGAGTGCCATTGTGTGAGTCACAAACGGTTCTAACTCGATGTCGCCTTTCATTGAATCTTCCACCATTTTCGGAAGTTCAGAGCGGCCTTTCACACCACCAAACGCCGTACCTTTCCAAACACGGCCGGTTACCAACTGGAACGGACGCGTTGAAATTTCTTGGCCAGCACCCGCTACACCGATGATAATGGATTGTCCCCAACCGCGGTGCGCACTTTCTAATGCCTGGCGCATTACGTTTACGTTGCCGATACATTCAAAGGTATGGTCAATGCCCCATTTATTGATGTCTAACAACACGTCTTTGATCGGTTTATCGTAATCGTTCGGATTCAAACAGTCAGTTGCACCAAACTGTTTCGCCAGCTCGAATTTTGAAGGATTGGTATCAATGGCAATAATGCGGCCCGCTTTGGCTTGACGCGCACCTTGCACCACAGCCAAACCAATCGCCCCCAAGCCAAACACGGCAACAGAGTCGCCTTCTTGTACTTTTGCCGTATTATGTACCGCACCAATACCTGTGGTAACGCCGCAGCCGAGTAAGCATACTTGTTCATGGTTTGCTTCTGGATTGATTTTCGCCAGTGAAACTTCTGCAACAACAGAGTATTCACTGAAAGTCGAACAGCCCATATAGTGATAGATCGGCTGGCCTTGATAAGAAAAACGCGTCGTGCCGTCCGGCATTAAGCCTTTACCTTGTGTATCACGCACTGAGACACATAAGTTGGTTTTACCTGAACGGCAAAACTCACATTCGCCACATTCAGCGGTATAAAGAGGAATGACGTGATCACCCGGTTTTACGCTTGACACACCTTCACCCACAGCAACAACCACACCCGCACCTTCATGCCCAAGCACCACAGGGAATACGCCTTCAGGATCGCTTCCTGATAACGTAAATGCATCAGTATGGCACACGCCAGTGTGTGTGTTACGAATTAACACCTCACCTTTACGTGGCATTTCTACGTCGATTTCCACAATTTGTAAGGGTTGATTTGGTGCGAATGCCACCGCCGCACGAGATTTGATGGTTGAATTGGTTTGTTTATTTTCCATTATTTTTGCCTTTTAATTCATTAATTAAAGTTATCTAGCCCAAGAAAGAGAACAACAGCTTATACTTTGGAATTCACTATAAAGCAAGCATTTTTGCAATTTTGGCTCCGGCAGTAGCATGATCAACTGAAGGACCGCCATGCAATCGGTGATTAAAGGCTTCCGAATATTTTCCTAAGTCATGAAGCTGTCCCGTCTGGCAGGCAATTTCCTGCGCACCGAATACCCAAGCAAACTCCGCAGCCATTTCGCCAACATTTACCGAATGGCTTTGCAAGGTTTGCCAATGTTCGTAAGGTAAGAGATTACCGAGTTTGTCTTGGGCGGAATGGGCGTAGTAAATTAGGGGTTTCATATTGAAATTCTAAAAAATTTAAACTGATATCATGCAATGATAATATGATATTAAATTTAATATGAAAATAGAAAGAATGCCGTCTGAAACTTTTTCAGACGGCATTGTTATTTATTAACCTTTATAACTTGCTTCTAATATTCTCCACCGCTTTCACTAAAGCCTCAGGAAGTGAAGGATCAAAAGAAAAGTAGCATGCTTAGGCAATATTTGAACATACAGCCACCTAAAGACAGCTAATGGGATAGGTCGGCATAGAGTTCGTAGTTACTGAAGTTTCAACACACAGCCGCCCGAAGGCGGCTGCCCAGCAATGGGCGGCCTACCGCGAGTATTGTAAGTTTCAACACACAGCCGCCTGAAGGCGGCTGCCCACCATTTATCCTGATGAACATCATCCGCGAAACGGTTTCAACACACAGCCGCCTGAAGGCGGCTGGGACGATTTGCAGTTCTTTTGCCGCCTGTGATTCGTTTCAACACACAGCCGCCTGAAGGTGGCTGGACGGAACAGGCATTTCCCTCAATTTTACCGATGGGTTTCAACACACAGCCGCCTGAAGGCGGCTGGGTCAGCCATCGCCAATATCGCCCAGCAGCTTCAGGAGTTTCAACACACAGCCGCCTGAAGGCGGCTGGCGCAAAAATCGAAGCCATTGAAACTATGATTGCTGTTTCAACACACAGCCGCCTGAAGGCGGCTGGTTATTTTCCACTGTCCGATAGCGGCGCGTTAATTGGTTTCAACACACAGCCGCCTGAAGGCGGCTGGTTCAGAATAGATTGCACACGAACCCAAACTGATTTGTTTCAACACACAGCCGCCTGAAGGCGGCTGGGGCTAGTTTTAACAGTTATTTTGTTGCTACCAGATGGTTTCAACACACAGCCGCCTGAAGGCGGCTGGCACAGCAGCACGCTATTGGCTGATGTGAGGGTTGTTTCAACACACAGCCGCCTGAAGGCGGCTGGTTGGGCGCGATTTAACAAATTCCCCGAAAGAAGAGTTTCAACACACAGCCGCCTGAAGGCGGCTGGCTGTAACGGTAAAGCAACAGCCTTAATGGTTAAAGGTTTCAACACACAGCCGCCTGAAGGCGGCTGGCAAGCTCTTCAGCTTTGCAAATTCCAGCTATTGTGTTTCAACACACAGCCGCCTGAAGGCGGCTGGCGCCCGACAAGGACGAGGTCGTCATCGTTGACTGGTTTCAACACACAGCCGCCTGAAGGCGGCTGGTAGGCAACAGACACCGCCCCGTGCTTACCCACTTTGTTTCAACACACAGCCGCCTGAAGGCGGCTGGTTATGAAAATCAAAGCGTCATTTAATATGCAACCTGTTTCAACACACAGCCGCCTGAAGGCGGCTGGGCATACCCCCCCCTGTTAAATCATTAGACTGGTCGTTTCAACACACAGCCGCCTGAAGGCGGCTGGGGCAAGAATCGGTAAGTGCCAATGTTCGTAGGGACGGTTTCAACACACAGCCGCCTGAAGGCGGCTGGGTAATAAACTGTACCCTGTGTCCCGTAGGACTTTGTTTCAACACACAGCCGCCTGAAGGCGGCTGGCGGAAACGAACCATTGCACACGCTCGCTGATTGAAGTTTCAACACACAGCCGCCTGAAGGCGGCTGGCAACATAGCCATCAATCGATTAACCCATCAAAAAGGTTTCAACACACAGCCGCCTGAAGGCGGCTGGCTCACGTTGTTTCAGTAAGTAAACGTAACTTGAGCAGTTTCAACACACAGCCGCCTGAAGGCGGCTGGTGCCAAGCGTAAACCATTTATTGAAACAATTATGGTTTCAACACACAGCCGCCTGAAGGCGGCTGGATTTATTTATTTTCTTTTTTGACTTTTCTATTTGGGTTTCAACACACAGCCGCCTGAAGGCGGCTGGATATGGTTTACGACAGTACCCGTCTCGGCGACAAGGTTTCAACACACAGCCGCCTGAAGGCGGCTGGTGCCTCTCTCAAAAACCTTGCTCCATCAGGTTTCGCAGCCCCGATTTCGCTAAGCTCCCAAGAAAAGCGTGAACGCGAGTATAACACAGCCTTTTCTGCCACACCCGCATTCACAATATCCTGATTGTTAAAGAACAATCCCAATTCGCTAACCCTGCCGCATTTTCATGAGAACCGAAGGTTGGCGATTCACACAATCAACGTATCCTTAAACACATCCACCGCCGGCTTCGCGCCGTGGTGTTCCACTTTCCGTCGCCATTTGCTGCCCAGATGGTAAAAGCGCAAGCTGTCGGTTTCGGGGTTGTAGGTTTTCAAGAGTTTGTCCTTTAAAACAACCCATTGGTCGGGCGCGATGTCGCATTCGAACACTGAATACTGCACGCGCACGCCGTAGTCCAGACACAATTTCGCCACGCGCCGTAGCCTTGCCTGTCCTTCTGCGTCTTCCAGCGAAATATCGTAAGTAATCAGCATCAGCATTTTGTATTCCCATGTGCAGGCTGCTTTAGAGGCCGTCTGAACACGTCCAACCCGTTTTCAGGCAGCCTGCAAACCTATCTCATCAAAAACGGCGGATATTCCGCCAAATCTCCGCGCAAATGGCGCGCCAACAGCATTGCCTGAATATACGGCAGCAGCCCGATTTCCACTTCTTCGCCCAAAAACGGATGCACGATTTTCTCCTGCTTTTTTGCTTGCAAAGCTTGGAACAAGAGCTTACGCGCATCGGCTTTCAAGTTCACCGCGCCGCTTGCCTCGGTAACAAAATCCTGCGGTTTTATTTGCCCTCGGTTAATCAGCGACAACACCAGCCTGTCTGCCCACCATGCGCGGAATTCTTCCAAAATATCCTGCGCCAAACTGTCGCGCCCCGATCGGTCGGCGTGCAGAAAACCCACCTGCGGATCCAGTCCCACGCCTTGCAGCGCGCCGCTGATGTCCTTGCCCAAGATGCTGTACACAAATGACAACAGCGCATTCACCCCGTCTCTGGGCGGGCGGCGGTTGCGCCCGTCAAAAGAAAAGCCGCTTTTTTCGCTCAAAAGCTGCCCGAACACGCCGAAATAACGCGCCGCCGCATCACCTTCGATTCCGCGCACCACGTCCAGCTCCGCAGCGCCCTTCAACTGCCGCAGCGAAATGTTCAAAGAATCGACCGCACTTTGAATCGCCGCATTCTCGCCATAATTACGAATCTGCCGCTGAAGCACCCGCTTACTCGCCTGAATCTTCGCCGCAATGATATTGCGCGCAATCGGCACAGGATTTTGCTCCGACACCCGATACTGCGCCCGACGCAGCAGCACATTGCCGCTCTGCCGCCCCTGAAGCCGCCCCAAATAACGTCCGTTTTCGGTAAAAAACGCCAAATTCACATTATTTTCGCCGCAAAACCCCAGCAAAAACGGCGACACCAGCACATTACCAAAACAGAAAATATGCCCGATGGAATGCACCGGCAACTGCGCCACCTTCTTACGCTCCTGCTCCACCACCAGCGTCTCCCGCTCCTTATGCAGATAGCTGCCTTGGGTGATGATGTAGAGCGTGTTTTGCAGTTTACGCATGGGAAACTCCTTAGTTTTTTTGACCACGCTTTTTAAGATTAATGGGTTTGAGCAGACTGAAAATGATAGATTGGATTTTTGAATAAATTATTAAATGTAAAAATCCAATCTAAACCAATTATTTATTGATTAATCCGGTATTAATATTCCACTTTCATTATATTTATACCCTGCAATTTCAAAACTAACTGCCTTAATTAAATCATTAGATTCCATTCTCGCCCTTCCTCTATACCAATAATCTATATATTCAGAATAATCATCAATCTCATACTGTCTAATACCAAAATGCTCAGGGCTACAAATTCGAGCCTCTAAAAAATCTTTTTCTTCTGAAGTAATTTCACCCTTCAGACTCATTTTTCTTATTTCATTCATACAATTTATATAAGTATGCCTACCATTATTTCCATACAAAAAAGTTAAAACATGGGTATACTTTCCTGACAACAATGGTCGTATTATTTGATTAAGTTCGTTTGAAGTAATAGCCTTTATCTGAATACTTGCTGGGATATTATGATCATTAATTAAAGCAAATTCCCATCCATTTTCTAAAGTTTGACATACCCTAATAAATCTTATATCCGCATTGCTGTGCGGTTCATATAACGATGGATATTGATTTTGCGTTGACGTAAAACCTGTACCTATTGCCTTATATTGTTGAATATATTCATCCGTGGAGCTTCTTAGTTTATTTGTAGCCCAATCAAATAACCTTTTCCCAATAGTTGTTATATTGTCATTAATATATCTTACTGTTGCAACCTCAAAAATAAATCCTTTTATAGAAGCCAAAGGTTGATTTGTGCAAACATTATCTATTTCTCCAAATCTATTTATTTTAAAAAAACCGTACTCTAATCCATCAGCAATCAACACCTGGCTAAATTTTGCTTTTAAAATGTCATTCTTTGTTTGCTGAGAAATTTTTTGATGTCTATGGTCAAGTAATTCCAGTGGAATTTTAGTTGTTTCAGATAATACAGCCATAAAACTTATCCTTCTTCGTTACTACTATTTTCAAACAACCCCTCCACATACCTCACACTCCTATCCCGTTTCCCCAGCAACTCCGGCTGGCAAATCTCCACCAGCGAACAGGCTTTGCAGCGTTTGCCGTAGTCGGGTGACGGAGTTTGGCCGCTGTTTAGAAGTTCGCGTACGGCAGCGATGGTGGCGAGCGTTTGGGCGCGCAGGTCGTCTGAAAACACGACGGGGATGCGGTGTCGGGTTTGCATATACCACAGCGCGCCCTCAGAGACGGTTTGCCCCGTCATTTCTTCCAAGCACAAGCCTTGGGCGCAAAGCTGGATTTCGTCCATCGGGTCGGGTTTGGGCTTGCCGCGTTTGTATTCCACGGGTTTCAGACGACCTGTTTTCGTTTCCACTTCCACCAAATCCAACACGCCGCTGATGCCCAGTTTCTCCGCTGACACATGCACCGTCCGCTCAAAACGCACGCCCTTGCGCGTTTCCGGCTCGCCCGAATCCACCCGCTCATGCAGCGCCTTTCCCTGCGCAGTCAAATAGTTCTCCGCCCACGCCTGCTCGTTGTGAATCAAGGCGCATTGGCGCGGGCAGAAGGCGTAGTGTTGCAGGGCGGAAAGGGGAATTAGGCGCATGTCCTGATTTTCCCCTTGGGTTTTGGTTAAAAGTGCGGTCATCTTTTTAAGTGTTTTTTTAAAGCAGCTCTTCCACACTCACGCCATTTAAGCCGTCTGAAACCACGCTGATTTTGTAATCGCCAAAACCGCTTGCAGGCGTACCTGATTCGCCGTTTACGCGTTCGACTTTCACGGCGTCAAACAGTTTATGTGCAGGCTGGCTGCCGAGTGCGCTGTCGTGTTTGAAAACAATCAATTTGCGTGCTGCCATTTCGCCACGGGCGGCGGAGCGGTCGTGTTCAAACATCAGCGTCAGGGCTTGCCAGAGTTTGGCTAAGTCGTCGTCTGAAAAACCGGTTTTGGCGGCAAGGTTGGCGGAGATAAAGCCATGCACGCGGTAGAGCGCGTAAGGGACGATGTATTTACGCCCCATAGTGCGTTCTTTTTCCAAGTCTTTTTCGTTGGTGACTGCCATGCGGGTGATGGAAACTTCCAGCGGCACAATCGGGTCTATGGATTGGGCGAACGCCAGTTGTACCGGGCCACGAACTTGTCCGCTGTTGACTTCGGTGGTCATCACGGCACCAAAGGTGCGGATATCGAAGAAGTTTTTACACATCCACGCGGTGATGTCGCGGGCTTTGGCTTCGTCTTTGGGCAGTTTTTTGGCTTCCGACTCAATGCCGAGTGCTTCATAAGCGCGTTTGTTTTGTAGGTTTAACACGCTTTTTTCTTTGACGTAGATTTCGTAACCGGCTTCGTTTTCGCTGCTGATTTCTACAAAATTACGGATTTTGCGTTTCAAACAGACGTCAGTTACCAAGCCTTTACTGGATTCAGGATCGAGGCGCGGCATATTGCCCGCATCGGGGTCGCCGTTGGGGTTGCCGTTGGTTACGTCAAAAAAGTAAACAAATTCATAGCGGTTTTGAATGGCAGACATTTTCTGGCTCCTTAGTTTTCTTCATTTTCAGAATCGGCTTCATCAGCCAAATAATTTGCTTGTTCAATATCTTCAGGGATATTACTGTCTTCTTGCTTATTGTATTTTTTGAATCGTTGCTGGTAATAGCCAACAACAAAACGTCCTTGCTCTTCCAGCGACAAATGGCGTGGAAACGGGGTTTCCGCATCAAAAACGCCGATAATTTCACCAACCTTCCCTTCTAACCAGTTTGCCAGTTTTTTGGAATCGCCTTTTACCCATTTAGCTTTTCTTCCTTTTCTCAAGGCTGAAATATGCGTGCGGTAGTTATCTAACAATAGGGGGAAAGTGCTATGCGGCGAACTAGATGCACCGCCGTAAAATTTGTCTCTTACCCCCGCGTTGAGCTCACCCAATGCGGAAGACTGCGCCAATTCGATAATGGCAAACAAGCGTCCCAAACGATAGGGAATATCGTGAGTTTCTTCATTTAATCCCATTTTAAGTTCCTCTCTGTACAAACTGTTACGGTTAATTACTGCTTTAATTACGGCAACACGCAAACCGGAAATGTATCCATCAGAACGGATACGTCCAATCATTCGTGTCAACATAGTTTTCGGATAAAATCGCCCTGTTAAAACCGAACGCATATATTCTCCAGCCAGTTGTGGCGGAATATCTTTACTTTCCGATTTTTTCAGACGACCTTCCGCATCTTTTCGCTTCGGTGTCGTTTCTAGGAGAATGCGCCATACGGGAGGTTCTTTCCCCTTCTTCCATGCAGACGGTTCTATATGCAAATCCTTCCAATGCTGCGCCAAATTTTCCGCCAACTGCCCAAACGTGGTGTCCAGCCAAAACCGAACAGAAATCCGCGCAGCATTAGGGGCAAGCCCTAAGATATAAAAACGGGTATTGGGAGAGAGTTCGGGCGCAATTTCTTGCAGCGGGCAACCTTTGCCGATTTGTTCTAATACATTAAAAATTTTGACGCTTTCTTGTTCGTCATTTGGCGGCATGAATACTTGCGCGAAAAAGCCTTCGGCAGCCTGCGCAGTTGCGTTATCATCAGCTTCCGCCCAAAAGACCGTGCTGGCATCGCCGATGGTCAGACAGTGATTATTTTCGCGGCGCAAGAGATAGTTCAGCGCAGTGGTGTAGGCAAAGGCGGATTGTTCGGAAACAGGCGCATTTGCGCCTTGCTCCTTGCTAAACGAAGCAAAGGCTTCTTTGTTGAACGAAATTATCGAACCGCCGGAACTTTGCCCGCCAAACACGCCTTTAATCGCCGGATGCAGCCGTGCAATCGGGGCAGTGTCGCCGCTAATCAGGCACAAACCCTCGAGCGCTTCATCGCTTTTCAGGTAGCCTGCCCACAAGCTTTGCGCGGCTTCGCGTTTATGAATAAGTGCGGTCGGTTTTTCAAGAGAAAATGCGATGTTGGCATCGAGCATTTCGGCAGGCAGATTTTCAGCAGCAAAATGTGCAGGCTGCCAGTTTTGCAGAAAACGGCACAAGGCTTGCAAGCCTTCATCTTCGCTGTTTTGCAGTAAATCGAGATGGTATTGCTTAAAGGCGTCAAAAGTTTTTTCAGACGACGTAAACGGTTTTTCTTTCGCTTCGGCTTTGTTTTTATTGGCTTCCACGCCAAGCGCGTAAGAAGTTTTATCCCACAGAAAAAATGGCTTGGGTGTAGTACCAGGGCGTTTGAAAGATTGAGGCACGCTCATCAGCTTCGGCTGCGGCTTTTTATCGGCGGTCAGATTCGGCACAACGGTTTTCAGACGACCTTCTTTATCCAATACCAAAATCCAGCCGATTTTCTCCTCGCTAAAGCCATAAGGCGGTACTTTCGGGTTGCCCATTTCATCGTTTTCCGCTGCCAAACGGCGGTAATAGCGGGCAAGGGACGCAAGAATCATGCTTTCACCTCCTCGGCGTAAAACGGCGGCACATCAATCACACCCTCTTTCATTTGCGCGCGGAAAAAATGCGGCGTGTTGCCGTGGTCAAAATCAATATCATGCAGCATCCAGCCCAAATCACGGTTTGCCTCGTTTTCCGATAACGCCGACGGCGGCAGCGGCTCGCCCTCGTCAATCAACGCAAAATCGGCAGGGAATTCACGCACGCCCAAACAAGGCTGCTGAAAGCATTGTCCCTTTTTCGCACGGCGTTTGAACATCTCAATATGCTTGGTAACGGTTTCATCCGCCCCCGCTTTTGCCGTCAGCACCGCATGAGCTTCAATCACATAAGCCACGTCTTTAAGCACCGTCGCCGCGCGCTGCTGGCGGTCGTCTTCAATCAGCGTATATAAATCGGCAACGCTCTTACGCTTCATCGCCCCGCTGACCTTACCCGCCGAAATCTTGCCGCCCAACTCATTGCGCCGCACCGACTCAAACCGAATCGGCTTCAACACATAAATCCGGTCAATCACCCACCGAATCGCCGGCTTCCAATGCACCGCCGCCAAAATTCCGCGCGCCGCCGACGGCGTGATGACATCATAAGACACCCGCTCCACCTTCATCTCCGGACGGGTAAAACAGGCATAATCGCCCCAAACGTGTAGGCGGATTTGGTTCATTTGGTTCTCCTTTTGGTTGGAAAGTGCGGTTTCAGACGACGTTTTGAAAACGTTGGGAGAATTGACCGCACTTTTGAATGATATTTTTATATATCTGTAATTTCTGCGAATCTCACTTCCGGAAGGGGATCGGTTTTCGCCATTTCCAATATTCTTTTTAAATCCACATCATCATTTTGTTCTTTATTTAAAATATCTCTAGCCAATCTAACACAAGCTGCACGCACAAGTGAAATACTTACAGACTCCTGATTATATGGGGAAACTCTCTCGTAACTAGTACTATCAAAAATAACTGGAATAATTTCACTAAGTGATTCAATATCTTCACCTGAAAGATATTCTTTTTTATACATTTGATTAGCCGTCCAAAGGAGTGGAGCTAACCCTTGTTTTTGATTTGAACTAATCATATAAATCAGTCGCTTAATTAATTTGTTTATAACTGGTAAATCTTGAAGTTCTCTCCAAGTTAACAGAGCATAAGAGGCATACGCTAATTTATGACCTTCTATAGATTGAAACCCCTTCTTAATCAATTCCTCCGTGCGACAAATAAAATTTTCATCTGATACAGCAAAATATGGATACGCCATCAGAATTTCCGGTTTATCAAGTACTATATGCATATCACACAACTTCTGAAAATTTTCTTCAGTTAATGCTTCTTTTGACAATGCAGGCACAATGGAACGCGCTAATACTTCACTAATTAATTTAGCCGTTTCAGAATTTATATTTTTAGAAAACCCTATTTCACTATCATCTTTTTCGGGTAATCTCCAAGAGGTTAGTTTTTCGAAATAATTCACAGCCTGTTCTTGACTTGGCAATTCCTTAACATTTTTTCCAAGTGCCGCATTAGCAACATCCATTAAAAAATTCAATTTAAACAAGTTTTCTTCTTTCTGTTCAAATAAGTATTCCCTAACTAATACTTTTACAGACAAAGAATCCATGTTTGGCAATTTAAGTAGAACGTAATTAAGCAATCCTGTTTTAGGTATATTTTTATAATCAGGATTATCTCCCCATATATTTAATGCAATTTGTCTGCATTCTTTTTCGGTAAGGAACTTACTCTTTATTAAAGGTAATAGTCTTAACAATGCTGGAGCATTTTTAGAAGAATTTTTTTCTATACTGTCTATAATTTCACCAATGCGTTTATCAATATCAATATTTTGCTTACGCTCACCTGGGTTATCTATGACAGGATTAGCCCAATTACCATATTCATTTTTTTGAATTTCTGTTTCAAGTGGATAAGATAATGCATCAAGCAACACCTCATGTTGTTCGGCGTCAGGAATACTTTTAAGAGAAAATTTAATTAAGTCCTTAATTGAATCGAATAGCAATAAGTGTTGAAGTTTATTATTCTGCCCTAAAGAAACTGCTAAGCGAAAAATTTGCTTAGCTTGTTCAGATGTTGCTCTTACAGAAATTCTAGCTAATACTTCAATAAAAACACGTAGGCGGTCAATTGCATGGCGTGTAATATCGCTTATGCTCGATTGAGCCTCTCGCTTTTCAGACCAATATTCAATTGAAGATATAGTTTTTTCTATTAAAAAATTAGCCTCGTCCTGAGATAAACACGCAATTTTAATTCTAGAAAATACTCTTTTTAAGACATTAGATGTCTCACTACTGGCGGCTCTAATAGCAAGAGAGAAACGTTGGGTATTATCAATTTCAGTTAATTCGGCAATTTTTGCAGCTGAATCGACAAGAAAATTTGTATGCTGCCAACGTAATGGTAGTCCAACAGTATTAGATATACCTTCTAGTAGAAGTAGCGGGTGTAATTCATTACTCCAAGTTACAGTATTAGAGTTATCTTTGTAATGCCCTGGTTCAAATAAAGGCTCAATCTCTTGTTCTTGTTGCTTTGCTAATTTTTTGGTAATTTTTTCCTGCATGTGTTCTATGTAATCCCAAGGATCACATTTAGATTCTTTATAATCAAAAGAGAAAATTCTAATTTTCTCTTCCAGTTCACTCAAGTTAACACCTCTAGCTAACCAGTATGCCCAAGCTAAGCGAGAGAGCAAATAAATAGAACCATGATTGTTTCTATACTGCTTAAGTAAATCACTATATGCTTCACTTATTAAGTGTTTACCTTCTTCAAAATTTCCAAGCTCTGCAAATAAAGAAGCTTTTTTCAACTTCCAAATTGGATCATTGGTAGTAATTTCTTCTGCATATTTCTCTAAAGCTGGATAATCAAATGAATCCCGCGCTAAAATAGCGGAATAATAGGACAATTCGTTATCAATCTCTGTCCAATATTCTTTTCCTTTTTCCAATATACGTCTTGTTATTAGAATAATATCTTTACTTTCTGACTGTTCCATCCAACGTGTATTTTTCAATAAAAGAAGCGCAATATCTAATTGTTGTTTCTTTGTTAAACAACAAGGTTTATCAAGATCACATACTGTTAGCAGTTCATTTACCAACCAATTAGGAAGAATTTCAAAAGTTACTTTATAATGCCAAGCAATTTCATAAAGCAGCTTAGCTCTTGAATCTTTATTCATTCTTGACAAATTATCAGGATTAGGCCAAGGATCTGTTAATTGCATATGCAAGGTGAATCTCAATCGATTTGGACATACCAACCACTCTGGGTAAGATAATCTATCTTTTTCTAAAGAAACTAATTGTCCTTCAAGAAGATGAGCTGCATGCTCATGATCTTGATAACGCCTATTTAGCTCTTCTTCTGTCATTTCTGTTCGATGTAGCTGACTTGGCTCCCATTCCCATGTATTCTTAGGTTTTAGTTCCTGCAAGGTCTGAAAAAATATTTCTGTAGCCTTAAAATGACGCATATCTGCGTCATCATAATCTTTAACCAAACTATATAAATCTATAGGTGCGATATTGAGTGACTCTAAATATTTCCGTTTTGAAGAATTTAATCCTAAAGCTCCAACGAGGTAAATCCGTCTAGAATGGCTAGTTAAATGATCTCTAACCCAACCAGCCCACTGTAAGAAATTTGGGTCATCTCCAGAGAACCCAATTAGACATAGCTCATTTTCAATAAATACTTGCCGAGCAAAGTTCACAAATGCTGCATATTGTTGCGGATATTTACGGTAATCTTCCTGAGTAAAAATCAAATCTTTACTTACATCGATAGTGCCATGCAATTTCACGATACGAGGTGATCTTTCACTTGAAAGATCTTCCTGTTTTGAAACAATACTATATACAGGCTGATGAATTTCTTCTGAAGCACGTTCAAGCAAAGTATCCCAGTTTGTAGTCAAAACCTCTGACCATGGTAATTCTAGTAAGGATTTATGTAGTTCCCCCGGTATCCAGGCTGAATCATTAATTTCCTTCTTGATTAAATCATGTAACGCTTGTTTACCGAAATATGCATTGTATTCTTCAGCTAGTCGTAATGGATCTAAGCTATTTGAACTCAATTCTTTAGTTAATAGTTCAGAAAAATTAAACCAAAGCGGAAGCTTTTTATTACTATCTCCTGTTGTCGCAGCGCTTCTACTAAAACCTGCACCTATCATAATAGCTGCACCATGATAAGAGTTATTTTGTTGCCAGAGAGCCGAAGCAAGTTTTTTTAATTTTGTATAGTCATCAAGTTGTGTAATGTCATTAGCCATTCTGAATTCCTATGTAATTATCTTCTCAATTAATCAAAATAATTTTCCTTAAAACACCAAACTCTCCCCCTTTAAAAACTCCGTATCCTCCCAAGAAAGCCCCGCCACATCATCATACAAATCCAGCCCGATCAGCGTATAAAACTGTTTGCCAAAGTTTTTCTCGTTAATCGGTTCGATACGCCCTGCTTTATACAACTCAGCAAGGGCTTTTTCGGGGATTTGGACGGTGTAGGGTTGCAGTTTGCGTAAGAGTCCGCCGATGTGGTCGGCGTGGTGCAGGCTGCTAATGAGGTTTTCGGCCTCAACATCTAACGGAATAATCAGCGGCTGCATATGGCTTTCGATCATGCGGAATTTGTCGGCGATGGTTTGGAATGGGAAATCGAGGCTTCGCCCTGTATCGTTGTGCATTTTCAGGATTTTTTTATTGTCCAGTTCGCTGCCTTTTAATTGATAAAGCTCGGCGAAGTAGGCGGCAACGGCTTGGGTGGATAAGAGGTCGTCTGAAAAGCTGTCAGCGGTCAGGCGCATAACGGCGGCTTGGGTAGCAAGTTCGGGCGGGGCTTTCCATTTATCTTCGGGCGCGAATATCCAGACAAAGCTGTTTTCAGGTAGCCTTTTGCCTTCGCGGTTACAGCGCCCTGCGGCTTGGGCAACGCTATCTAAACCTGCCTCGGCGCGCATTACCAGCGGAAAATCCACATCCACACCGGCTTCGATTAAGGAGGTGGCGATAACGCGGCAGGATTCGCCCTTTTTCAGACGACCCCGAATTTCATTGAGTTTTTGGCTGCGGTGTTTGGCGCACATTAAGGTGGTCAGGTGGAACGTGCCCTCAAGGTGTTTGGCTTGGTCGTACAGGCTGCGGGCGTGGCGGCGGTTATTGACGATGACGAGCATTTGCGAGTGTTCGGCAAGTTTGGCGAGCAGGTCGGCGTCGGTTTGTGTGCCGATGTGTTGCACGGTGGTGCGGCGCAGTTTATCGAAAAGTGCGGTCGGTTTTGGGGCTATTTCGCGCACGTTTTCAAAGCCGCGATAGAAGCCGTTTTCGGCTTGCACGGCAGGCTGGGTGGCGGTGCACATGACGACGCTGCAGCGGTAGTTTTTCGCCAATTCTTTGATGGCTTGCATGATGGGCAGCAAAAGATTGAGCGGCAGCATTTGCGCTTCGTCAAGAATGATGACGGAATCTGCAATGTTATGCAGCTTGCGGCAGCGCGAGGAGCGGTCGGCAAAGAGGGATTCGAAGAATTGCACGGCGGTGGTCACGACAATCGGCGCGTCCCAGTTTTCTGAGGCAAGGCGCAATTTGTCTTTGGTGGCCTCATTTTGCAGTTTGCCGTCGTCGAAGGTGCTGTGGTGTTCCAACACGGCTTGTTCGCCCAATTCGCCAAAGGCTTTGCGGAACTCGGCGGCATTTTGTTCGATGATGCTGGTGAACGGGATGACGTAAATCACGCGCCGCATTCCGTGCTGTTTGGCGTGTTCCAGCGCGAACGCCATGGAAGTGAAGGTTTTGCCGCCGCCGGTCGGCACGGTGAGCGTAAACAGCCCTTGCGCTTGTGCCGCTTGTTCTACGGCATGATCGAGAATTTCGCTGCGTAGGCGGTTTAAAGCGGCATTGCGCTTTTCGGCTTCGGTTTGCTCTGGAGCTTGGGCGATACGTCGTCTGAAATCGTTGATGAATTGATTGAAATTGTGTTGTAAGGCGTTTAACTTGGGATAACCGCCGCGCTCGACGGTTTTGTTTTCTAGGTTTAAATAAAAGGCTTCGGTGTCGAGATAATCGGCATCCACCAAGCAGGAATAGAGCATTCGGGTGAAGAAGGCGTAGGAGAAAAAAGGATGATGCGCGTCGGCTTTGAGTGGCGGTGCGGAAAGGTTTTGAGGGAGTTTGATTTCTTGTTGCCACAGATTATCGAGAACGGGAATATCTGCGCCGAATTGCAACGCCAAACGATCCTTTAACGTGTGACGGTTATCGCCTTCACCGTTTCCATTTGCCAACCCGGCATGGTGCCCCGCAATGCAAAACGCCATCAGCTTGCCGATAACATTTCCCCAACGCTCGACAGCAATTTTGGCTCCGGCAGTAGCATGATCAACTGGAGGGCCGCCATGCAATCGGTGATTAAAGGGTTCTGAATATTTCCCCAAATCATGCAATTTCCCCGTCTGGCAGGCAATTTCCTGCGCACCGAATACCCGAGCAAACTCCGCCGCCATTTCGCCAACATTGACCGAATGGCTTTGCAAGGTTTGCCAATGTTCGTAAGGCAAAAAATTGCTGAGTTCGTCTTGCGCGGAATGGGCGTAGTAAATTAGAGGTTTCATATTGAAATTCTAAAAA